>Ga0209598_10000291_pt1 | contig 40235 bp, 30 predicted proteins | sample M_140807_EF_Meta_FD_187317 | JGI IMG/M metagenome (GOLD analysis project Ga0209598, IMG submission 187317) | Freshwater microbial communities from Lake Montjoie, Canada to study carbon cycling - M_140807_EF_MetaG (SPAdes) (version 2) | ecosystem: Environmental > Aquatic > Freshwater > Lake...
CATAGCTCATTGCGTTTTGGCTTAGGAAGATACACAACAGAAGAGCAAATCGATTTTACGATCAAAGCAGTCACAGACACTGTATTGAAATTAAGAGAGATGAGTCCTTTATGGGAAATGTTCAAAGAAGGAATCGATATTGATGCCATTCAATGGGCACATCATTAATAATTACAAATTAAATAAAAAAACATGGCATACTCAGATAAAGTAATCGATCATTATTCTAATCCTAAAAATGTAGGAACATTAGATAAAGCATCCAACACAGTTGGTACAGGTTTAGTTGGCGCACCAGAATGTGGTGACGTAATGCGTTTGCAAATTCAAGTTGATAATGCTACTGGTATTATCACCGACGCAAAATTCAAAACATTTGGTTGTGGTTCTGCAATCGCTTCTTCTTCTTTAGCTACAGAGTGGTTAAAGGGTAAGTCCGTGGACGAAGCGGTTAAAATCGACAACATGGATTTAGTGGAAGAGTTAAACCTACCTCCAGTTAAAATTCACTGTTCAGTATTGGCAGAAGATGCTATCAAAGCAGCGATCAATGACTACCGTTCAAAGAATGGTTTAGAGCAATTGGTGTTTGAGGAGAGGATACATTAATATAACACATAGTATGTGTTATATTAAGTAGACGATGGATGTAGAAAATATAATTTAATGAGTGAAGTTTTAGAAAATACAATTTACGTGAGTGAAAAAGCGAAGGCAAAAGTAAAACAACTGATGCTGGATGCTGGCGTCACCAATGACCCTAGTTATTTTTTAAGAGTAGGTGTGGTGGGCGGCGGCTGTTCTGGGTTGAGCTACAAACTAGACTTTGACAATGAAATTAAGCCGATGGATCAAGTCTTTGAAGACAACGGGGTGAAAATTGTAACAGATTTAAAAAGCTTTTTATATCTAGTCAATACTGAATTAGAATTCTCAGATGGATTGAATGGAAAAGGTTTTTATTTCAATAATCCCAATGCAAGCAGAAGTTGTGGATGCGGAGAGAGCTTCGCGGTGTAGTTTTTTTTGTAGCTTTGATGCATGTGGGCAATTTGTAAAAAAGAGTGGGCGCATTATTTTGGTAGCCTTTCAGGCTACTTGATCATCAGTTTTTATTTACTGGTAAACGGCTTATTGTTATTTGTCCTCCCTAATTTTAATGTGTTAGATTTTGGATACACAAGCTTGCAAGTGTATTTTGATTTTGCGCCATGGATTTTAATCCTTTTGATCCCCGCAATTACCATGCGGAGCTTCTCCGAAGAGTACAAGCAAGGCACTTATGAAATTTTAAAAAGCCTCCCTATTTCGTCTAGGTCCATTTTGATCGGAAAATATTTTGGGGTTATTTCAATCACCATCCTTGCAATTCTTCCTACTTTTTTTTATGCTATTGTACTTCATTATTTAAGTGCAGAAGGTGGCATAGATTGGGGCGCAACCATTGGTGCTTATATTGGTTTAATTACGCTTGCTGCTGTTTATGTGGCGGTGGGTGTGTACATGAGCAGTGTGACAAAGCATACCATGATTGCCTTATTAGGGCCTATCTTAATTAGTATTTTTTTATATAAAGGCTTTGATTGGATTGCTGATTTACAATTTTTTCAAAACGGCTATGATTTTTATATTCGTCAATTAGGGCTTTCGGCACATTATCAAAATTTAAACAAAGGAGCGATTGGGTTAGGAGATATTGTGTATTTTAAAACCATCATTCTTTTATTTGGTCTTGGTGCGATTGAACAATTATCAGGGAAGGTTAAGTATAGTTGGGTTTTATTAGTGATGCTTTTATTGAATTTTCTTTGCCATTTGTATCCATTGCAAATAGATCTTACAAAAGACCAGCGCTATACCATTAGTAGTCAATCTAAAATATTGATTCAAGACATAAAGCAGCCAGTCAAAATACATTTTTATCTTGGCGGTGAATTACCAGCGCATTATAAAAAATTAGAGCTTGCGACCATCCAATTCCTGGATCAGCTCCAACAAATCAATCCTACTTGGATTAGCTGGGAACAAACTGTGCCAGGGGAACTGTTTAAAGATAGTGCGTTGATGATTTTTTATGATAGTTTACAAAAGCAAGGTTTGCCAATTGATCGTTTTCAAAACACAGCAACCATCACCGATAAAAAATTAGATCAGCTTTTAGTACCTGGAATCTTGATCGAAGTGGAAGGACAAAAGCCTATTGCAATTGATTTAAGAAGCAGCAAGCAGTTCTTTAAGCCCTATAATATTGTAAAGGAATTACCTGAATTAGATATTGAAGCTAGCTTTAATGCCGCTGAAGCACTTTTAGAATATAAAATAGTGCAGGCTATTTATTTAATGAATAGAACTGTACGTCCAAGCATTGCTTACTTAGTAGGCAATGGAGAACCATTGGATTACACAGTGAATGATTTAGGGCAGTCTATTAAAAATCAATACAATCTTGGGGTCTTTGATTTAAAGAAAGGATTTCCAGATGCATCTAAAATCAACACTTTGCTGATCGTAAAACCGACGATACGTTTTACGGAATTAGACCAATTAAAAATTGACCAATATATAGTATCTGGTGGCAATGTGATTTGGGCATTGGATCCTTTGTTTGCTGAGTATGATAGTTTACGCAATACGGCTGGCGCCTACCTAGCATATGATCGTGGACTTGGATTAGAGGCACAGTTATTTAAATATGGTGTAAGGGTGAATCCTAATTTAGTACAGGATTTAAATTGCGCCAAGTTACCGATGGTGGTGGGTGTAGATGCATCAGGGGCGCCAACAATTCAAAGAGTGCCTTGGCCATATTATCCTTTTGCGCAAGCTGGATCGGAACATCCAATGGTGCAAAATATGGATAGGGTGCTAACTGCTTTTCCTGCAAGCTTGGATACCGTGCGCGCAATAGGTATTACAAAGACTATTTTATTAACGACAGATACAACTAGTAGAATCATTCATAGCCCAACAATGATTCAATTAAATAGTGGTCAACAAGAAGGCGAATTGGCCAGCTTTACAAAAAAATATATTCCAGTGGCAGTCTTACTAGAAGGACAGTTTAAATCTGCATTTACTGGTAGGTTAACTTCATCTTTAATGGACTCCGTTCAATTAGCGACCGGTAAAGCTTTTGTCACAAATGGTAATAAGCCTGCGAAGCAAATTGTATTATCTGATGCAGATTTAATCACCAATTTTGTAGATGCGCAAAAGGGGCCACTGCCAATGGGGATGATTCCTTACGAGGGCGTTCAATTTGCGAATCCTGTTTTTTTTCAAAATACAATTGCCTACTTAAACGAACCAGTTAGCTTATTGGAAGCTCGAAAAAAGAATCTAGTGTTAAGAAGATTAGATCCGGGGAAAGTGGTAGAAAATAGACTTTGGATTCAACTTGTATTATTGCTCGGTCCATTGTGCTTGCTTGGATTAGGCTATTGGGGGGCGTATTATTTCCGCCAATCTCGATTTGCTGTATCTAAATCATAGCTTATCTTTACAGCATGACAACAGATCAAATTGTATACGCTGTTTTTGGAGTAGTGGTAGTGACAGCTTTAATTTTAGACTTAGGATTTCTAAGTAAAAAAAATACATCTATTTCTATTAAACAAGCGCTTCAGCAAACATTTATTTGGGTGCTATTGGCATTAGGATTCTTTGTCTTTATGTGGTTGGAAGAAGGGCAGAAACTAGCTTTTGAATATTTAAGTGGCTACTTAATGGAGTGGAGTTTAAGCATTGATAATATTTTTGTTTTCATTTTAATTTTTGACGCTTTTAAAGTGAAGGAGCAATACCTCTCCAGGGTATTATTAATTGGTATTTTACTTGCCATTGTGTTTAGGGTTATTTTTATTACAGTAGGCGTTGCATTGGTTGCAAAGTTTGCTTGGATTTTATATTTATTTGGCTTGTTTTTATTGTATACTGGCTATAAGATGTTCACTGCTGGAGAAGACGAAGCCTTTGATCCGCATAAATCTAAAATCTACCTTTTCTTAAAAAAGTTTTTGCCTATCACCAATGAAGATGGAGCTGGTAAGTTCATGATGCGTATTGGCGGCAAGCCAATGTATACAAGCCTTTTTGTGGTTGTGGTTTTATTGGCCGCAATTGATTTGGTATTTGCTTTGGATTCTATCCCAGCTGTCATGGGTATTTCCATGAGTAGTTTAGTAATTTATACTTCTAATATTTTTGCGATTCTTGGCTTGCGCTCTTTATTCTTTTTATTAAGAGGCGCTGTGAATCAATTTGAACATCTACAACAAGGTATTGCGATTGTGTTGATATTCATTGGTCTTAAAATGCTTGGTGAGCATTACATCAATATGGTGATGAGTAAAAACACCCAAGTGCTTTTATCCTTATTAGTGATTGTATTTTCAATCACAGGTTCAATCTTGTACTCCATCTTTTCAAATCGTCAAAAGAACCTACCAAAGGACTTTAAGGACAATACCATTTAATTTATGCAATTCAAAATGAACGGAAAAAAAGTAGCAGCATTGATTATTGCGATTATAGCAATAGACCAATTATTGAAATTTTATATCAAGTTGAACTTCTTTTTAGGAGAAGAACATCAAGTGATTGGATCTTGGTTCAGATTGCACTTTGTAGAAAATGAGGGAATGGCATGGGGTCTTAAATTTGGTGGTGAATTTGGAAAAATCGCATTGACTTTATTTAGATTAGCTGCGGTGATTTGGGGCACGTTTTTAATCAAAGGATTTATTCAAAAGCAATACCATACGGGGTTTATCATTTGTTCGGCTTTAATTTTTGCCGGGGCATTGGGCAATCTAATTGATAGTATGTTTTATGGGCTATTGTTTGATGCGAGTATCCCCTATACAGCCATGGTGGCGCAGTTTTTACCAGAAGGGGGCGGCTATGCCAATTTTTTGCATGGCAAAGTAGTAGATATGTTTTATTTCCCAATCATCACCAATGCGCAGTTCCCAAGCTGGATACCTATTTGGGGTGGTGAGTCCTTTGAATTCTTCCGTCCTGTATTCAATTTTGCCGATATGTCCATTAGTACTGGTGTCATCGCATTATTTGTGTTTCAAAGCAAGTTTTTCCCTTCAGAGGAAGCCGCATAATTTCGTTTCCTTTTTTCCGTGCTTATTCGTACCTTCATGACCTAAAAATCAGATAGGACAAGCGTTTTATGAGTAATCAATATCCAGAATTTAATGGCTTACATCTGCCTACCATCGAGGCAGAAATTTTAGCAGCTTGGAAAAAAGAACAAGCATTTGAACAATCCGTTCAATTAAGAGAAGGTAAAACACCATTCGTGTTTTATGAAGGCCCTCCAAGTGCCAATGGTATGCCTGGCATTCACCATGTAATTTCAAGAACTTTAAAGGATATGGTTTGTCGTTATAAAACCATGCAAGGATTTCAAGTAAAACGAAAAGGCGGATGGGATACCCATGGCTTACCTGTTGAATTAGGTGTAGAAAAAGAACTAGGCATTACAAAAGAAGATATTGGAAAAACAATCACAGTAGAAGCTTACAATCAAAAATGTAGAGAAGCAGTATTGCGTTATAAAAAAGAATGGGATGATATCACCAATAAAATGGGGTATTGGGTAGACTTGAACAATCCATACATCACATTTGAAAATAATTATATTGAAACATTGTGGTGGATACTAAGCACCCTCTATAAAAAAGGCTACTTGTATCAGAGTGTTAGCATTCAACCTTATTCTCCAGCAGCTGGAACGGGATTGAGCTCACACGAATTGAATCAGCCAGGCACGTATAAGGATGTTAAAGACACTTCTGTGGTGGCGATGTTTAAAGCAATTGAAACAAAAGAAAGTCAATTTATTTTTGATGCATCAGCAGCCAATCCACTTTCTAAGGAAGTATATTATATGGCTTGGACCACAACGCCTTGGACTTTGCCATCCAATTTAGGCTTGACAGTTGGACCAAATATTGAATATGTATTGATAGCAACTTACAATCCATACACTGCAATGCCTGTCAATGTAGTTCTGGCAAAAGCCTTGGTATCAAAGTATTTTAAAGAAGAAGGGTTGAGCTTAACTAGTTTTGCAGAAGGAGATAAGATAGTACCATGGAAGGAATTGGCCACATTTAATGGAAGTCAATTAAACGGATTACGCTATGAGCAGTTGATGCCATTTGAAGCAAACAATCCTGCTAATATAGAAGGCGATCCATTTAAAATTATCCTTGGTGATTTTGTCACGACAGAAGATGGTACAGGTATCGTTCATACTTCACCAGCATTTGGTGCAGATGACTATAAAGTGGGTCAAAAAAATAACTTAGGCATCATCACTTTAGTTGATAGAGCAGGAAAGTTCATTGACGGTGTGGGAGAATTTGCTGGAAGATTCGTTAAGAATTATAAAGATGAAAAAGATTTTCAGGATGTGAACGTGGACATATCGGTTAAATTAAAAAAAGAAAATCGTGCGTTTAAAGTAGAAAAATACGAACATAATTATCCGCATTGTTGGAGAACAGATAAACCAATTTTATATTATCCATTGGATGCATGGTTTATTAAAACCACTGCAGTAAAAGATAGAATGGTAGAGTTGAATAAAACCATCAACTGGAAACCAAAGAGTACAGGAGAAGGTCGTTTTGGTAACTGGTTAGAAAACATGGTGGATTGGAATTTATCTCGCAGCCGTTATTGGGGAACACCACTTCCTATCTGGAGATCTGAAGACGGAACTGAAGAAGTTTGCATTGGATCAATAGACGAATTGACTGCAGGATTTATAGCAGCAAAAGAAAAAGGGTATAATAAAGACGTACAATTACAAATTGTAGATGGCAAGTTGGATGTGGATTTGCACAAACCATTTGTGGATCAAATAGAAATTTTAAGTCCTACTGGCAAACCAATGCAACGCGTTTCGGACTTAGTAGATGTATGGTTTGATTCGGGTGCAATGCCTTATGCGCAATGGCACTATCCATTTGAGAACAAAGATTTAGTAGACAAAGGATTGGCTTTCCCGGCAGATTTCATTGCAGAAGGGGTAGATCAAACAAGAGGCTGGTTCTACACTTTACATGCATTGGGTGTTTTGTTATTTGATAAAGTAGCTTATAAAGCCGTTGTGAGTAATGGCTTGGTATTGGATAAGAATGGCAATAAGATGAGCAAGCGTTTAGGGAATGTGGTGAATCCATTTGAGACCTTAGAAACTTATGGAGCAGATGCAACAAGATGGTACTTAGTGACCAATGCCTCTCCTTGGGATAATTTAAAATTTGATATGTCTGGTATACAAGAAGTACAAAGAAAATTCTTTGGCACATTGTATAACACCTATCAGTTTTTTGTATTGTATGCGAATGTAGATGGATTCAAATTTGAACAAGCCTATATACCAGTGAAGGATCGTCCAGAGATTGACAGATGGGTGATTTCTTCTTTACATAGTTTAGTACAAACAGTAACAGTGGCGATGGATGACTTTGAGCCAACCATTGCTGGCCGTGCAATAGAGACTTTTGTGGATGAGCATTTAAGTAACTGGTATGTGCGTTTATGTAGAAGAAGATTCTGGAAAGGTACTTACAGCGATGACAAAATTGCTGCTTACCAAACATTGTATGAGTGTATCGAAACCATCGCAAGATTAATGGCACCTATTGCACCATTCTTCTGTGATCAATTATTCAGAAACTTAAATGGGCTTACAAAACGTTTCGAGGCAACCTCTATTCATCATATTGATTTTCCAAAAGCCGATCCATCCAAAATGGATGCAGCATTAGAAACAAGAATGCAGTTGGCACAAGATATTTGTTCTTTGGTTTTATCTATTCGTAAAAAGGTGAATATCAAAGTGCGTCAACCATTACAAAAAATCCTCATACCTGTTTTAGACCCAGCTATGAAATTGTCCATTGAGCAAATGGAAGAATTGATTCTAGCCGAGGTGAATGTGAAGGAAATTAATTATATCACAGAGACGGAGGGGGTGATTAGTAAAAAGCTAAAACCTAATTTTAAATTATTGGGTGCAAAATTGGGTACCAAGATGAAACAGGCTTCCGCAGTCATTGCCGCTTTGAGTCAAAACGAGATTTCTGAGTTGGAGCGCACTGGAACCCTTACCATTTTGGTCGAAGAAAGTCCTATTATATTGTTAATCAATGAAGTAGACATCATTGCTGAAGATATTCCTGGTTGGAGTGTCGCTGTAAAGGGCAATTTGACAGTTGCATTGGATATTAGCCTTTCTGAAGCCCTTTTAAAAGAAGGACATGCTCGAGAATTGGTGAATAGGGTCCAAAACATCCGAAAAGAGGCCAATTTTGAGCTAACAGACAAGATTTTACTCCAAATTGTGGATAACCAGCACTTGAAAGAGTCTATTAATGAATTTTCAGAGTATATTTGCCGGGAAATTTTGGCAACCCAAATAGATTGGGTGTCAAGCCTTGAAGAAGGCGTCGATATCGAAATAAATGAACAAAAACTAAAGATTTTAGTTAGACAAAAAGGATAATTATGGCTACAAAAAAACCAGCACCTAAAAAAGCGGCTCCAGCTAAAAAAGCAGCGCCTGCAAAAAAAGCGGCTCCTGCAAAAAAGGCAGCTCCAGCTAAAAAAGCAGCGCCAGTAAAAAAAGTGGCACCTGCAAAAAAGGCGGCTCCGGTAAAGAAAGTAGTTTCAGCTAAAAAAGCAGCGCCAGTAAAAAAAGCGGCCCCTGCAAAAAAGGCTGCACCTGCTAAGAAAGCGGCACCAGCAAAAAAAGTTACACCTGCTAAAAAAGCAGTACCTGCTAAGAAAGTAGTTCCAGTAAAAAAGGCGGTACCAGCTAAAAAAGCAGCACCTACTAAAAAAGTGGTTCCAGCAAAAAAGGCAGTTCCTGCTAAAAAAGTGTCGCCTGTAAAAGCACCAGCGAAGCCAGTTTCAAAAGCGCCAGTAAAACCAGTTGTAGCTGCAAAGCCCGTAGAAAAATATGTACCTCCTGCAAAACCAGTTCCAGTGATTCCAACGCCACCAGTAAAACCGGTGCGTAAGGCAGCTGAACCAATTAAGGATATCAAAGTTCCAAAGATCAATGCAAAGAATAGTGTTCCTTATCAACCAGGTTATGTGCCAATGGAAAAAAGAAAAGAAGTAGAAAGATCAACAGATACTTTAGTAAAATATTCTGATGCTGAATTAGCTGAGTTTAGAGATTTGATTTCAAAAAAACTAGAAGCTGCAAAAAAAGAATTGGTTTATTTGCAAGGATTGATCACTCGTAAGGACGAAATGGGTGGCGATAATGATGATGCAAGATACATGACCATGGAAGATGGTAGTGTAAGTATGGAGCGAGAGCAAATGGGCCAAATGGCTAGCCGTCAGATCACTTTCATTGACCACTTAGAAAAAGCAATCATGCGTATCGAAAACAAAACCTATGGTATTTGTAGAGTAACAGGTCGCTTGATTGACAAAGCACGTTTACGCGCTGTGCCTCATGCTACTTTGAGCTTAGAAGCAAAATTAGGTTATGTAAAAAATAGCAACGACCAATAAATGATTACAAGTAAATTGCTTGAATAGTGATATTTAAAAACCCGATCATTGATCGGGTTTTTGTTGCAATAAGTTTTTTATAAATCATTTTTTATGCATCAGTTGCTATCGCAACTTCTTATTTCACTTCCTGCATCTCTATTAATTTCTTGTAGTAACCGCCCTGTGCTAATAAGTTTTCGTGGTTGCCGCGTTCTACGATTTCCCCTTTTTGTAAGACGATGATTTCGTCTGCGTGGCGGATGGTAGATAGTCTATGTGCAATGACAATAGAGGTTCTGTTCTGCATCATATTGTTAATGGCGTCTTGCACCAGTCTTTCGCTTTCTGTATCTAATGCAGATGTGGCTTCGTCTAAAATTAAAATGGGAGGATTTTTTAAAACGGCTCTTGCGATGGTTAAGCGTTGACGTTCGCCTCCGCTTAGTTTACTACCTCTGTCTCCAATCACAGATTCAAATCCGCCTTCTTTTTGAATAATAAAATCATACGCGTTCGCAATCTTAGCTGCAGCAATAATTTCCTCCATGGTGGCTTCTGGTTTGCCTAAAGCGATATTGGCTGCGATGGTATCATTGAACAAGATAGGTTCTTGTGTGACAATACTGATTAATTGTCTTAAGCTATGTAAACCATAGGACTTAATATTTTTTCCGTCAATGTATAAATTACCTGAAGACACATCATGGAATCTTGGCACTAAATCTGCGAGTGTACTTTTTCCTGCACCAGAAGAACCCACCAAAGCAACTGAACTTCCTTTTTTGATGGTCAATTGAATGCCATTCAAAATACTTGCATCTTGATATGCAAATCCAACATTGTCAAAATGAATACTGTCTTCGAATCCATCTATTAAAATGGGGCTTGCTACTTCTTCTACCGTATTAGGTGCTTCTAATATTTCATTCAATCTATCCAATGTAGTTGAACCACGGTTGACGTTGAAAAAAGCTTGAGACAATGCTTTTGCCGGGTTGATGATTTGTGAAAATAAAGCGACATAAGTAATGAATGATCCCGGAGATAAAATCTCACCATTTAAAACAAGCTTGCCACCAAACCAAAGTACACCAGTTAAAATAGTCACACCTAAGAATTCAGAAACAGGAGAAGCTAAATCACGTCGGTATAAAATTCGGTTCTTTAAATTAAAGATATCTTCTACCAATCCGTAAAACTGACCTTTCACTTTTCCTTCTGCATTAAAGGCTTTGATAATTCTCAACCCAGATAAGGTTTCTTCCATCTGACTTAAAATCTCTCCCCATTTAACTTGTGCTTTATTGGTATGTTTTTTTAAACTACGACCTATGCGCCCTACAATAAATCCGGCTAAGGGCAAAAGGATGAAAACAAATAAGGTCAGTTTGGCACTGATGAAAAATAAGAAAATTAAAATTCCAATGATGGTTAAAGGTTCTTTGATCAATCCCTCTAATGCACTAATCACCGAACTTTCCAATTCTGCAATATCGTTTGAAGCCCTACTTAAAATATCACCTTTTCTTTTTTCAGTAAAAAAGCCAACTGGCAACTGTAAAATTTTATCATACAATAGCTTTGAATATTTCTTAGTTACCATATTTCTGATAGGTGCTAAAAAATAAAATGCGAGGTATAAAAATAAATTCTTGAAAAAGATGGATACTATAATGAATAGACAGATCCATCCCAATGCGTATGCTTTACCATTGGTCTTAATGATCTCTTGTAAAAATTTATAAATAAGGTCTTTGAGGTTGGCGCTATCTGTAACTGATGCAGGTGTCAAACTTGCAAAAGCATTGTTTCCAAAAATAAGGTCAAGGAATGGGGTGAGCAACCCTAACGAAAACAAGCTAAAAAGGATAGATAACAAGATAAATAGACCATACCAGCCCATATAGGTCTTGTATTCCTTGATATAACTTACTATGCGAAAAAATTTCTTCATAATTAAAACTATTCCCTCAGAATAATGAGCAAAGTAACTAATTTTACAGCGAATCAACGACTTTGATTATGGAAGAGGGAAAAAGACAGAAACAAGTGGCTGGTGCGATTCAAAGCACCATGAACGATATTTTTTTAAAATTGGGCTTGAACCATTTACAAGGCGGGATGATATCTATCTCCACTGTAAAAGTGACCCCAGATTTATTAGAAGCTAGAATTTATTTAAGTTTATATCAGGTGGCCGACCAGGAAGCTTGCTTTAAGAAGATACAAGCACAGGCCTGGGATATCAAAAAGCATCTTCAGGAGGCCATGAAACATCAATTGAGACGTATTCCAGTATTACATTTTTATCTAGACGATACATTGGATTATGTATTTAAAATGGAAGAGATTTTAAAAACACTATAAGTTGCATTTTTTATTTGCTTGGCGTTATTTTAGGGGTAAATATTCCTTTCAGGCAATTCAACTTATTGCATGGGTCAGCGTTTTTGCCATTGCCATTGGCACTGCAGCCTTATTGACTATATTAAGTGTTTCCAATGGTTTCTCTGAAATTGTAAATGGATTGTATTCCGATTTCTATGCCGACCTGCGTGTGGTGCCTAATGCCTCAAAATTTACACAATTAACCCCACAACAATTAAATGCGCTTAGACAAATTCCTGGTGTACACTATGCCACAGGTATTGTAGAAAATAAAGCAATCCTTGTTCACAACGAAAATCAAACGGTGGTTTTTGTAAAAGGGGTGGATTCTAATTATATACATATTAATAAAGTCAATCAATATTTAAAGCGAGGTGTCTTTTCTGTGGGTAGCTTGGATAGCCCTAAATTGGTATTAGGTATTGGTGTCGAAGAAAATTTATTATTGTTCAATGCAGAACTGGGGGAATCATTAGAATTGATTGCAGTGGGCCGATCTGGCAAGTCTCTAAAATCAATGGATCAGCTGAATCACTTGGTAGCATTGCAGTCTGGCGCATTCTCGGTACAACAAGAGTTTGACGTACAATATGTGTTTACCTCGAATCAATTTGCACAATTTTTATTTGATTTGGATTCCAATCAATATTCGGGTGTGGAATTATCCATTGATTTAAATAAAGAAAAAAATATTGTCAAAGCCATACAAGATTTACTTGGTCCAGGTTTTTTAGTGCAGAATAAATACCAACAGAATGCAGACTTGTATAAAATTATGCAAATAGAAAAATGGATTATTTTTGCGATCCTCGCGCTAATTATGGTAGTGGCTTCTTTTAATTTAGTGGGTGCTTTAACCATGTTGGTGTTGGAAAAACAAAAAGACATTCATGTGTTGCATGCGATGGGTGCCACTGCGGGCACCATTCAAAAAATATTTCTTAGCTTGTCGATTGTGATGGCCATGACGGGTGCTTTGATAGGTGGATTGATAGCTTCTTGCTTAATTTTTTTACAAACACAATTTCATTTTATCCAATTACAAGGTGTAAGTTTTGTCATTGACTATTATCCAGTCAAAGCAGTTGCTACAGACTACCTAGCTGTCATTAGTTTAGTTGTTTTGATTGCTTTAGTTGCAGGATGGATACCAGCCAAAAAAGCAGCTGATCGCATCTTTGAAAAAATAGGTTAAAAATCTCCTAAAGTCATTTCCAATTGTCCTAATGCATTTTCTAATTGTGCATCGTTGGGTGCAATACCATGCCATTCGTGGCCAGTTTCCATAAAGTCAACACCCTTACCCATGGTGGTCTTCATCAATATCACAATTGGTTTACCTTGTCCAGTCAATGTTTTAGCGTGCTCCAAAGTGGCTACAATCTCCTCCATATTGTGACCATCCATATGTAAGACTGTCCAATTAAATGCTTTGAATTTATCTTCTAAATTATCCAAATTCAAGACTTTACTCAGTGGGCCGTCAATTTGTTGTCCGTTCACATCAATGGTAGCAATGTAATTGTCTACTTTATTGTGCGCAGCAAACATAATGGCTTCCCAGTTTTGTCCTTCTTGTAATTCACCATCACCATGTAAAGAATACACGATACGATCATCACTATTGTATTTTTTTGATAAAGCAGCACCAATCGCCACACTCATACCTTGTCCAAGAGAACCACTTGCAATTCGAATGCCAGGTAAATGTTCGTGTGTTGTAGGATGCCCTTGTAAACGAGAATTGATCATTCTAAATGTGGCTAATTCTTTAATATCAAAATAGCCTGATCTAGCTAAAACAGAATAGAATACAGGAGAGATATGTCCATTGGATAAGAAGAAAAGATCTTCTCCTTTTCCGTCCATATTAAAAGCAGGATCATGCTTCAGTACTTTAAAATAAAGGGCGGTTAAAAAATCGGTGCAACCTAGAGATCCACCTGGGTGACCACTTTGTTGTGCATGCACCATTCTAACGATATCTCTTCTTACTTGTGAAGCTGTTCTATTTAATTCCGCTATTGACATAATCTTATTTTAACGTTACCACAAAGATAGAAAAATTAGTGCCATAAAAAAAGGTAAGCGAAGAATACCAAGGATTTATTAGCTTTGTCTTCGAAAACATTGAATTATGTCAGACGAATTAAAGAAAATAAGTACAGAAGCAGAAAATGGCATGAAAAAAGCCATTAACCACTTAGAGATAGAGTTGTCCAAAATTCGTGCTGGTAAAGCTTCTCCTTCTATTTTAGAAGGGGTTAATGTGGATTATTATGGTACCCCTACACCCATTAGTCAGATTGCAAACGTACAAGTACTGGATGCTAGAACCATTAGTATTCAGCCTTGGGAGAAAAATATGTTGCCCTTAATTGAAAGAGCTATTATGGGTGCCAATATTGGAATTACACCACAAAATGACGGCGTCAATATTCGATTGTTCACGCCACCATTGACAGAGGAACGTAGAAAGGAAATGGTAAAAAAAGCTGGAGGAGAAGGAGAGCAAAGCAAAATTGCGATTCGCAATATCAGAAGAGACCATATTGAGCAAGTGAAGAAATTACAAAAAGACGGTACAAGCGAAGATATTTGCAAAGGCGCAGAAGATACCATTCAAGGATTGACCGATAAGCATATCGCTTTGGTTGAAAAACAGTTAGAAGCTAAAGAAAAAGAAATTATGACTGTTTAGTCCTCCAATTTAAGTGCCCTCTATTCACAATATAGACGCCCAATAAAATTACAGCAAGACAAACTACTTGCAAAGGCGCTAAGGATTCTCCATAGATCAAACCCCATACCACAGCTACTATTGGAATACCATAGGTGACCATTGAGCCAAATAAAATGCCTGCTTTTTTTACTAAATAATAAAATAAGATGGAGGCCATGGACGTTCCCACCATCCCTAAAACGGCACTTGATAGAATGCTATGGATCACAAGAGGATCCTTAAAATTATAGTCAAAAAAACCTGTAAAAAATAATAGGGCAGCGCTTGGTAGAATTAAGAAAGAAAAAGCAACAGAAGCAATTTGAATAGAGCCTATGGCTTTTAAATTCCTGCCCACTGTATGCACATTGATTCCATACAGGATCGTAGCAATGAGTACAAGGCCAGCATAAGATAGATTGTCAAAGTGCATCTCTTTTCCAGTTAAGAGCAAAAATGTCAATCCAATAAATCCAATGAGGATACCTAAAATTTTTACGGTCGTAGTTTGCGTCTTATAAAATATAACACCAACAAGAATAGTAAATAAAGGGGTCAGCGAATTTAAAATACCTGCTAAAGCACTATCTATCCTAGTTTCTGCAATGCAAAAAAGATAGGCAGGGATAAAATTGCCTACTAATCCAGAAACAATCACAATGCCCATTTTATCTTTTGGTATTTTTCGGTATGCCTTAACGGCAAATGGCAATAAAACTAGTCCTGCAAAAAGCATTCTTAGCGAAGCCACCTGATACGGTGTAAATGCCTTCAAACCTTCTTTCATTAGGATAAAGGAACTGCCCCATACAATTGATAATAAGGCAAATACAAGCCAATTGGTCCACTTCTGATGCATCCGTGCTGGTTTTGAACAAAGATGCCTCATTTTGGCTAAAAAATGGATAAATATCACTTTCTTTGCAAGGATGAACCAGCATACTAATTATTCGATTAAAGTGGACCAATTTGAAGGTCCTTTTGACCTTTTATTGTTCTTTATTGAGCGTGACGAGATGGACATTTACAATATCCAGATCACAAAAATCATTCAGGATTTCTTGGACTTTATCCATGGACAAGACAAGCTAAACATTGAATTAAGTAGTGAGTTTATTTTATTTGTTTCTACACTAATGCGCATCAAAGCAAAATTATTATTGCCAAGAAAAGAAATCGATGCTTCTGGTAATGAGATTGATCCAAGACAAGAATTAATAGATAAAATTTTAGAGTACAAAAAGTACAAAGAAGCAGCGGTGCAGATGGCGGATTTAGAAGCTTTGAGAATGTTGATGTTGAAGCGTGGCAATATTCAAAAAGAGATGTCAATGGTTGGAGAAGAAGCAGCTGAAGGAACCGAATTGCATACAGTGACTTTATTTAAATTAATGAAGGCTTTTGAGAAAGTGATGCTGCGCGTTCATGATCGTCAAAATAAACCTGTACATACGGTTGTTCGATACAATTATACCATGGAAGGCAGTCGTACTTATTTGCTTACCATGGTGAAAGAAGGACAGACAGTTGCTTTCGAAAAAGTATTTGATATTTGCGAAGACCGTGTACACGCTTTATTCTTGTTCTTATCTATATTAGAATTGGCACAACAGAAATACATGAAATTATTGGTAGGGGAAGGTCGCAATAATTTTATTTTAGAGTGGAATGAAAATAGAGAAGATGATTTAGAGCCGGGATACATTGAACAAACCGATTCATACGAAACAAAGTTTGATCAAAGTTCATTCGCTGATGTGCCAAAAGATGAAGGAGATTTTGATCCTAGTTTGAATTAATTATCCTTCTACCAACACCGATTTTCCTAAAAGATTTTTTACAGCATTGGCAATTGCAATAGCGTCGTAATGACATTCTTGTTGCAATTCTTTTACAGAACCATGTTCTACAATTGTATCTGGGATACCTAAAATGCGAACTTGACTATGGTAGTTGTGTTCGTTCATGAATTCCAACACAGCAGAGCCTAATCCACCTACCACTGTTGCATCTTCTACAGTGACAACCAATTTATAGTTTTGGAATACTTCATGCAGTAATGCTTCGTCGAGTGGTTTTACAAAACGCATATCATAATGTGCAGGATCAATGCCTTCGAGTCTTAAATTGCGAATAGCAGTTTGGGCGTTGTTGCCCGGGTGTCCAAAAGTAAGAATAGCCACTTCTTTACCTTCTTTTAATCTGCGCCCTTCTCCAATAGCCAATTGTTCAAAAGGCTTTTTCCAATCTACCATCACCCCTTCTCCTCTTGGATAACGAATCACAAAAGGTAAATCTGTCGAAGGCAATTGAGCAGTATACATCATGTTCCTTAATTCTTGCTCATTCATTGGTGCAGCAATAATTAAATTAGGGATACATCTAAAGAAAGCAATATCATAACAACCATGGTGTGTTGGTCCATCTTCACCAACCAATCCTGCACGGTCCAAACAAAATATAACAGGTAATTTTTGCAATGCCACATCATGTATCACTTGATCATAGGCACGTTGCATGAAAGTAGAATAAATATTACAAAAAGCTTTCACACCTTGTGTGGCAAGACCAGCGCTCAAAGTCACTGCATGCTGTTCACAAATACCAACGTCAAATGCACGATCTGGCATGGCATCCATCATGAATTTCATAGAGGAGCCACTTGGCATCGCAGGCGTTACGCCCATGATCATGGGATTCATTTCTGCTAATTCAACAAGGGTTAAACCAAATACGTCTTGGTATTTTGGAGGCTGAGGCGTCTCAATTTTTTTCTTAATAATCTCACCAGTCAATTTATCAAATAAGCCTGGCGCATGCCATTTGGTTTGGTCTTTTTCTGCTAGTTCATATCCTTTTCCTTTCACAGTTAGAATATGCAATATTTTAGGTCCAGGGATTTCTCTTAAATCTTTTAATGTATCTACAAGGTTGGTGATATTATGTCCATCAATTGGTCCAAAATATCTTAATGAAAGTGCTTCAAATAAATTACTACTTTTTGAGACCATCCCTTTTAAACCAGCTTCTACCTTGGATGCCATGTCTCTTGTAAAGGTTTTACCAATAGGCAATTTCCCCATCAACTCCCATAACTCGTCTCTAAACTTATTATAGGTTGGAGAGGTACTGATATCAGTTAAGTATTCTTTAAGCGCGCCCACATTTGGGTCGATGCTCATACAATTATCATTCAAAATAATCAACACATCACTATCTGCTACACCCGCATGGTTCATCGCTTCAAAAGCCATTCCAGCTGTCATAGAGCCATCTCCAATGATGGCAACTGATTTCCTATCCTCGCCCTTGTATTTAGCAGCCATGGACATGCCTAGTGCAGCCGAAATAGAAGTAGAGGAGTGGCCAACACCAAATGTATCGTATGGGCTTTCGCTACGCTTAGGAAAGCCACTTAAGCCATTGTATTTTCTGTTGGTAACAAATGCATCTCGGCGACCAGTCAAAATTTTGTGTCCATAGGCCTGATGTCCCACGTCCCAAACCAATTGATCATAGGGTGTATTATACACATAATGCAATGCAACGCTCAATTCTACCACGCCAAGGCTGGCAGCAAAATGACCCCCATGTACACTCACAATATCGATGATGTACTGACGTAATTCATCGCATACTTGGTGTAATTTTTCCCTTGAAACCTTTTTTAGGTCATCTGGGGTATCAATATTCTTTAATAATGGTCCAGCCTCAATCAGCATGCTCAAATTTTAGTCTTGTAAATGTAAGTTAATAACAGAAAATTTAACCAAAAGTTGCATCTTATTTGAGATTGCCGATGAAACATCAATTTGACCATTAATCCAATAAAATAAGCCAATATCGTGTTATAGGGTTTAAATTTGAAAGGTGAAAAAACATCAATCAATTTATTGGATCTGTCAGATAGGAGGTTGGATGACATATGGACTTACCATCATCTTTTTCTCTTACATGCTCGAAAAGCAGTTAAGCTCTGTTTTTTACCCACGTTTATTGGCCAATGTTTTTTTAGGAATCATCGTTACACACTTGTTTAGAAAAGCACTGCTTTCTTTGTCATTGCATCCTCCAATGCCCACATTTAAATGGGGGCAGCTTTTAATTTTATTACTGACTTTTGCAAGTGCCTATAGTTTTTTAACCAGTTACGCAGTCGAAATATTAAAATTATATGACGCTACCAGAAAAGTGACTCTACAAAGACGCTTTTTAATTAGTTTGGTGATTGACACACCCATTATTTTTGTGTGGGTATCCATTTATATTTTATGGCATTATATTGAGTTCACTAATTCCGAAGCAATTCAAAAAGTCAAATTGGAAAGTTTAATTAAGGAATTGCAACTCAAGACCATTAAATCTCAAATGAATCCGCATTTTATTTTCAATGCGCTTAACAGTATTAGAGCATTGGTAGATGAGGATCCACAACGTGCAAGACAAGCCATTACAGAGTTGAGTAATATTTTAAGAAGCAGCATCCAAGCAGACCAGAGCGAAGTAACAAGTTTAGAAAAAGAATTAAATATTGTGAAGGATTACCTTGCGCTGGAATATATCAGATTTGCTGATAGATTGGTTGTGGAATATGCCATAGACCCTGAGACTTTGTCCAATCAAATGCCACCAATGATGTTGCAAACTTTAGTGGAAAATGCCATTAAGCATGGCTTAAGTAAGCAGCCTGGTAATTGTTTGATCAAAATTATTTCTACTTACCAGGATAACAAACATGTACTGATGGTTCAAAATACTGGCGTATTAGATCAGGAAATAGGCCGTGATGGATTTGGTCTACAGAGTACAAAAAATAGATTAAATATTTTATATCGTGGAAACGCTTTGTTTGAAATTTTGCAAAGCCAACCTAATCAGGTAACGGCCAAATTAATCATTCCAATTGCCTCATAGTTAAAATCTACCCCATGCCCATTAAAGCAATTATCATTGATGACGAAAGACTAGCTCGTAATGAGTTGAAAAAATTATTGGAGCAACATCCAGACATCAACATCATTGATGAAGCAAGCAACGTGGATGAAGCCATCGAGAAAATTGATTTATCAAGACCAGACCTTATTTTTTTAGACATACAAATGCCAGGCAAAACCGGGTTTGATTTATTGGCTGAAATTGAAAAATCACCACGTGTTATTTTTACGACAGCATACGATGAGTTTGCTTTGAAAGCCTTTGAAGTGAATGCGTTGGATTATTTATTAAAACCAATTGATCCTAAAAGATTAACAGATGCCATTCAAAAATTACAATCAGAAATCGCACTGGAACAAGCAAGTTTATTGGGCGTGAGTAGAGGTCCATTAACCGAAGTAGATCAGGTTTTTGTAAAAGATGGCGAGCGTTGCTGGTTTGTGAAATTAGCTGATATTAGATTGTTTGAAAGTGTTGGTAATTATGCCAAAGTGTATTTTTCTACCAACAAGCCACTGATCTTAAAGTCATTGAATGCATTAGAAGAAAGACTGGACGACCGTGTGTTTTTTAGAGCCAACCGAAAACACATTATCAATTTGCATTGGATCGAAAAAATAGAGCCCTACTTTAATGGAGGCTTATTGGTAGAATTAAAAGGAGGAGAAAAAATCGAGATCAGCCGACGTCAAACGGTGAAATTTAAAGAAATGATGAGTTTCTAAATTGGCTTAATTCAAACTATGAATGGCCTCGGCGATCTTTTGAATTAAGGCAGGGTCTTTTTCAATGGCATTGCCTATTACAATAATATCTGCACCAGCTTTACAGTTTTCAATGGCTTTTTCTGGAGACGTGATACCACCTCCAACGATGATAGGTGTTGTTATATGCTTGGCAACCTGTTGAATCATGCTGCTAGGGATGGCATTTTTTGCACCACTTCCTGCATCCATATAAATTAGCTTCAGGCCTAACATTTCACCTGCCATGGCTGTACAGGCAGCAATATCATTTTTATTCGCAGGAATAGGGTTAGTATTAGATATATAAGACACCGTTGTTGGTGTCCCCCCATCTATCAACATATAACCGACAGGGATGATCTCTAATCCACTTTGTCTTACAAATGGAGCACTGATGACATGTTGGCCAATGAGTAATTCAGGATTGCGTCCAGAAATTAAAGATAGGTACAATAAAGCGTCCGCTTTTGGAGTGATCTGGTCTGGGGATCCTGGGAAGAGTACTACAGGAATAGAACAAGCTTGTTTGATCTGAGCAACCACTTGGTCTAAAGTATCCGTCACCACTAAACTCCCTCCAACAAAAATAAAGTCTATTTTGAATTGAACAGCAAGGTCAATTGTCTTCTGTAAATCAACACCACCCAGCTTATCTGGGTCAATTAAGACTGCAAATGCCTTTTGCTGTTTTGTTTTTTTATCTAGGATATTTTGGTATACTTTATTGCTCATCTGGCACAAAATTATCTATTTTAACTATACAATCCACTACTTACTTATCTATTACAAAAAAAAACGATAAATCAAGGTTTTTTTTCTCAAGAAACTAACATTTAGTGGGGATAAATCATCAAAATCAATAGGGGTAATGGGTTTGTAATTGTTCACAATGATTTTCCACATCTGTTGATATTTCAGTTGCTGAAGTCTCAACAGAGCACTATATTTTCGTCTACCCGTATAGCTTTTTTAAATCTCTGCGGGCAACCGAGTAATTACTATATAAAAATTGACCAAGACCATGGCTAACACAAAAACAAAAAAAGGCTTAGAGTTTAAGCGCAAATTCACCATCGAAGGCGTGAGTCCATTCGATCAGTTCGAGTATGATTACAGAGACAGTGTAATCAAAAATCCGAACGGAGAGAAAGTATTCGAAATGACGAATGTGGAAGTGCCAAAACAATGGAGCCAAATTGCAACGGATATCCTTGCACAAAAATATTTCAGAAAAGCGGGTGTACCCCAAGCCGATGGTTCTTTGGGTAGAGAAACTACAGTCAAACAGGTGGCGCATCGTATGGCTAATTGTTGGAGAGTATGGGGAGAGCGTTATGGTTATTTCACAACAACAAATGATGCACAAGTATTTTACGAAGAATTAGTATATAGTATTTTAAACCAAGCATGTGTGCCAAATTCGCCACAATGGTTTAATACGGGTTTACACGAAAGCTATGGTATTACTGGTGGCGCTCAAGGGCACTATTATGTGGATCCAACTGACAAAAAATTAAAGCGTTCAACAAGCGCATATGAGCGTCCTCAACCACATGCATGTTTTATCTTGAGTGTGAGTGACGATTTAGTGAACGAGGGTGGTATCATGGACTTATGGACAAGAGAAGCAAGAATTTTTAAATATGGTTCTGGTGTAGGAACAAACTTCTCTCAAATTAGAGGAGCGAATGAAAAATTATCTGGTGGTGGTTCTTCAAGTGGCTTAATGAGCTTCTTGAAAATTGGAGACCGTGCTGCTGGTGCGATCAAATCTGGTGGTACAACACGTCGTGCTGCTAAAATGGTTTGTTTAGATTTAGACCATCCAGAAGTATTAGAATTCATTAACTGGAAAGTGCAAGAGGAAGATAAGGTTGCTGCCTTGATTGCAGCAGGTTATGACAATGGATATGAAGGAGAAGCTTATGCAACTGTTTCAGGCCAAAACTCAAACAACTCTGTACGTATTCCAAATAGCTTCTTTAAAGCATTATCAGAAGATGGCAATTGGGAATTAAAAGCACGTACCGATGGTCGTGTCATGAAATCAATTCCAGCAAGAGAAGTATGGGAGCAAATTGCAAACGCAGCATGGCGTTGTGCGGATCCTGGTACACAATATGATACCACAATCAACGAATGGCATACTTGTCCAAAGGGCGGTCGTATCAATGCATCTAACCCATGTTCAGAATACATGTTCTTAGACAATACTGCATGTAACTTGGCTTCTGTTAACTTAAGAAAATTCTTCAACGAGTCAGATAATTCATTTGACGTAGAAGGTTTTGAATACACGACAAGATTATGGCAGACTGTATTAGAAGTATCTATTTTAATGGCGCAGTTCCCTTCTAAAGAAGTGGCACAATTATCTTATGACTACAGAACAACAGGTTTAGGTTTTGCAAACTTAGGTTCTATGTTGATGGTGAGTGGAATCGCTTATGATAGTGAAGAAGCACGTGGTATTGCTGGTGCAATCACAGCCATCATGACAGGGGTGGCGTATAAGACATCAGCAGAGATGGCTGCATTCTTAGGTGCATTTGATAGATATCAAGAGAACAAAGAAGATATGTTACGTGTTATGCGTAACCACCGTGCCGCTGCTTATGATGCAGAAGACGCCTATGTAGGTATTGAAATTAAGCCTCAAGGAATTAAAGCACAATTCACGCCTGACTACTTATTAAAAGCTGCAACAAAGGCTTGGGATGATGCAGTTAAATTAGGAGAAAAATATGGTTACAGAAATGCGCAAACAACTGTGATCGCACCAACTGGAACGATTGGCTTAGTTATGGATTGTGATACAACAGGTGTTGAACCAGATTTTGCATTGGTTAAATTCAAAAAATTATCTGGTGGTGGATATTTCAAAATCATCAACCAATCCGTACCTCAAGCATTAAAGAATTTAGGGTATACACAAGCAGAAAATGATGCGATCGTGAATTTTGCTGTGGGTCATGCTAACTTCGAAGGTGCACCATATATCAATAACAAAAGTTTATTGGCGAAAGGATTCACACAAGAAGAAATTGATAAATTAAATGGTGCTGCTAAATCTGCATTTGAAATTGGATTCATCTTTAACCGTTTCACTTTAGGTGACGCTTGTTTAACAAGATTAGGATTCAAGGAAGAAGTATTCGCAGACTGGAGCTTTAGTTTATTAGAAGCTTTAGGATTTACAGAAGATCAAATTGATGCTGCCAACGATTATGTTTGTGGTACCATGACTGTAGAAGGTGCGCCATTATTGAAAGATGAGCATTTGTCTATCTTTGATTGCGCGAATAAGAATGGTAAAAAAGGTGTTAGATATATTCATGCACACGGACATATTAGAATGATGGCTGCTTGTCAACCATTCTTATCTGGTGCGATTTCTAAAACAATCAACTTACCACACGAAGCGACTGTTGAAGAAATTGCAGATAGTTATTTAATGAGTTGGCAATTAGGTTTGAAAGCGAATGCGATTTATCGTGATGGTTCTAAATTAAGCCAACCACTTTCTACAAAATCTGATAAGAAAACTAAAACAGATAGCGCTGAAGCAACTGAAGAAGTAGCTACTTCTCAAATGGTAGACTTAAGCAACTTAACTGTAGACGAATTACTAGAAGAAGTTCAAAAAAGAATGACGACTTCAACCGATACCGTATTGAAGCGTCAATTATCTCGTATTGTTGAGCGCAAATCCTTGCCAGCTAAGCGTCGCGGCTTTACACAAAAAGCGCGCATTGGTGGTCAAGTATTGTTCTTAAGAACAGGAGAATACAATGACGGAACGGTTGGTGAATTATTCATTGACTTAGCAAAAGAAGGCTCAACCCTTCGTAGCTTAATGAACTGCTTCGCCATCTCTATTTCTGTTGGCTTACAATATGGTGTGCCATTAGAAGAGTTTGTTGACAAGTTTGTATTTACAAAATTTGAACCATCAGGTATGGTGGATCATCCAAATATTAAAACAACCACATCTATTGTGGACTTTATCTTCCGTGCCTTAGCATATGAATATTTAGGCAGAACAGATTTAGTACATGTATTAGATAAGCCTACAGTTGAAAACTTAGGAGAGGAGGGAGATATCACCCTTGTGGGAAAGCCTGAACTGAGTAGCATTCGCGTAACTGCACCAGCTACTCCTGCTCCAGCCGCTAAAGCAAATGTGGTAGCTGCTGTCAACGAAGGTGGTTCAATGGACAATATTACTGCAGCAGCAAAGAGCATGCAAAGCGATGCACCTGCTTGTAGCACTTGTGGACATATCACTATTCGTAGCGGTACTTGTTACAAATGCTTGAACTGCGGAACAAGTATGGGATGTAGTTAATTTATTTGAGCATTTTTATAAAATATAAAATGCTCAATAAATTCTCTGATGATTTTTTAAAAGGGCCCCATAAACGGGCCCTTTTATTTTTTGCTGCTTTTTAATCCCATCCAAAACATTTAAATAAAAAGTGTCCAACCATTCATAAAAACTAGTAAATTCATAATTCAAATGATCACTAGAAAAACGATTCACTTATGTCAGATTTTCAAGTTAAAGTAGCGCCTAAAAATTATGATGCAGTCATAGTAGGTTCTGGTGCTGGAGGTGGAATGGCTGCTTATGTTTTAGCTAAAGCAGGATTGAAAGTATGTTTGCTAGAAGCAGGTCCAGATTTTGATCCTGCAAAGCATTCTTCTCAGATGAAAAATCCGTGGGATTCACCACGTCGTGGCGCCAGTACAAAAATGAGACCCTTCGGCGATTTTGATGCCTCTTTCTGGGGCTGGGAAATAGACGGGGAGCCTTATACTCAAACAAAAGGCGCCGATCATTTTGATTGGTGGAGAGCAAGAATGGTGGGAGGAAGAACCAATCACTGGGGACGTATTTCATTAAGATTTGGTCCAAGAGATTTTAAAAGAAAAAGTATCGACGGATTAGGAGACGATTGGCCAATTGGGTACGAAGATGTAAAACCTTATTATGATAAAATAGATCAGTTGATAGGTGTATATGGAACGAATGAAGGTTTAGAGAATGATCCAGATGGTATTTTCTTACCGCCTCCAAAACCAAGACTACACGAATTGATGTTTAAGAAAGCTGCTACTGGTATTAATATCCCAGTGATTCCTTCTCGTCTATCTATTTTAACCAAAAAAATAAACGATGAGCGTGGTGCCTGTTTTTATTGTGGCCAGTGTAATCGTTCTTGTAAAGTCTACGGAGATTTTTCTTCTTCATCTGTCTTGGTAAGACCAGCAGTCATGACAGGGAATGTAGATTTGATTACAGGTGCGATGGCGCGTGAAGTGTTGACAGACAATGAAGGAAAAGCAAAAGGTATTTCTTACGTGAATAAATCCGATAAACAAGAATACCAGATCAATGCAAAAGTGGTGATCCTTGGAGCAAGTACTTGTGAGACTGCACGTTTGTTGTTGAATTCTAAATCACAAAAACATCCAAATGGATTGGCTAATAGTTCTGGTGTGGTGGGTCATTATTTACATGATTCAACTGGCGCTGCATTGGGCGGGGTGATTCCAAATTTAATGGGTCGTAAGCGTTATAACGAAGATGGTGTTGGAGGTATGCACGTATATACACCATGGTGGTTGGATAATAAAAAATTAGATTTCCCACGCGGTTACCATATTGAATATTGGGGCGGGATGAGCCAACCTGGTTATGGCTTTGGTATGGGCACGCAAGGATTGAATGGTAAATTCCAAGTGAATGGAAAAACAAAAGAAGAAGGTGGATATGGTAGTTCATTAAAAGAAGACGTGCGTTTCTTTTATGGTGCGAGTGTAGGCATGGGTGGTCGTGGAGAAGCAGTACCTCGTTTTGAAAACCATTGTAAGATCGATCCAGATGTAGTAGATAAATATGGTATTCCAGTTTTAAATTTTAATTGTAAGAATTCAGAATATGAAATCAAGCAAGCAAAACACATGAAAGAAACATTCCGTGAAATCATGCATGAAATGGGCGCTGTCATTACATGGGGCGATCAGGATGATGCCACCAATAATTATGGCTTATCTAATCCTGGAAATATCATCCATGAAGCAGGTACGGTACGTATGGGTTCGGATAAAAAAACCGCACCATTAAACGCCTGGGGACAAGCGCACGATTGTAAGAATTTATTTTGCGTAGATGGTTCTGTATTTACGTCTCAAGCAGACAAGAATATCACTTGGACCATTTTGGCACTGTCAATGCGTACATCGGAATACATTTTGGATCAGTTACAAAAACAAAATCTGTAGATTTTGTTTTTAAAATAATAAAAAGAAGTGTGAAGGATGTTTAAATTTTTTGAAACAACCTTCACACGACCAAAAACAAAATATATAAAATATTTATACCATGGACAGAAGAAAATCCATTAAAGCATTAATCCTCGGGACAGTTTCTGCAGGCGTAGTAATACAAGCTTGTAAAAGCGAGAAGACAACCGTTTCTGAATTTAATTTGGACGACCGAATGCAGGAAGAAAAAGATTATTTGGTAAAAGTCAATGCTGAACCAACATTCTTTGATGAGCATGAAATGGCTACTATCACTGTATTAGGAGATATCATTATGCCAAAAGATGAAACCAGTGGTTCTGCTTCTGAAGCAAAAGTCCCAGCTTTCATAGAATTCATTGTAAAAGATATGCCCGAGCATCAAGTGCCAGTGAGAGGCGGATTAAGATGGTTAGACTTGCATAGTTTCAATAAGCATGGAAAATCTTTTGTGAGCTGCACAAGCACACAACAAATTGGTATCGTAGATGAAATTGCTTATCCTAAAAAAGCAAAGCCAGAAGTAGCACAAGGCGTAAGCTTTTTTAATAAAATGAGAGACTTAGTGACTACGGCTTTTTATACTTCAGAGATTGGCGTAAAAGACCTTGGCTATATGGGGAATGTGCCCAATCAATGGCAGGGTGTACCTGATGATGTGTTGAAACATCATGGATTAGCATATACAGAGAAAGAACTCAAAGAATGTATTTAAGCAATTGTACTTCCTGCAGCGATTGCTTCGCTCGGACTCACAAAGTATAATTTTCCAGCAGCGTCTTCGGCCATTAAGATCATGCCCTTGCTTTCGATGCCACGCATTTTACGAGGGGCTAAATTCGCAACAATAGTCACTTGCTTGCCTACAATTTCTTCTGGTTTAAAATGCATTGCAATACCAGAAAGAATGGTTCTTTGCTCAAAGCCAAGGTCCACCAATAGTTCCAATAATTTATCTGCTTTTTCTACTTTCTTGGCTTCAATGATAGTACCTACGCGTAAATCTATCTTACCAAAATCATCAAACACGATTTCTGGTTTTAGGCTGTTGTCTTTTGCAGGTACAGTGTTTGTATTTTCCATAGTTGTTTTTTTAGCAGCTACATTGGCTTGTAACTGTGCTAATTCTGCATCAATTTCTTCGTTCTCTATTTTTCTAAAGAGTAATTCAGGCGCACGTAAAGAGTAGCCTACTTTTAATAAATCAAATTTCCCTGCGTTCTCCCATGCTAACATTTTGTCTACCACTTTCATCATGTAACACATTTTCTTTGCAGTAAATGGAATGAAAGGTTGTGCAAGAATCGCAAGGTTAGCACATAATTGTAAACAAGCATGCATGGTGTTGTCAATGATTCTTTGTGCATCTGGATTTTGGTCCAATGTCTTAGCGACAATCCATGGCTCCTGCTTTTGCATGTATTGGTTACCTTTTCTTGCAAGGTCAATCAATTCAAATTGTGCTTCTCTAAATTTATATTGCTCTAATAAATTCGTAATTTTTTCTTTGGATACTTTTACCGCATCCATCATGCCCTTGAAGCTATCAGTCGCATTGTCGCTTGCCGCTTCTGCATTAATTAAATCTGTGTGAAAAGGAGGCACTTTGCCATTGCATAATTTGTGCATCAAGACCCAAGTTCTGTTCACAAAATTGGCGAAGATGCTGACCAATTCTCCATTCACAGATTCCTGAAAACCTTTCCAAGTAAATTCACTATCCTTTGATTCAGGTGCAATAGAAGTTAAATAAAAACGCAAACTATCGGCAAGTCCATCTCCACCATTTTCTTTCTTAATCCATTTGTTGATATAATCATCCATTTCGATACTCCATCCTCTCGAAGTACTCATTTTATCGCCTTCTAAATTCATGAACTCATTGGCCGGAACATTCTCTGGTAAAATATGTCCATTCAATTTCAACATCACAGGGAAGATGATGCAATGGAATACGATATTGTCTTTACCAATAAAGTGAACCAGTTTTGTATCCTTATCATTCCAGTAAGGAGACCAATCTTTATTGTTGTTAAGTGCCCATTGTTTGGTCGCACTAATGTAACCAATGGGTGCGTCAAACCAAACGTATAATACTTTTCCTTCACCACCTGGTACAGGTACTTTAATGCCCCAATCTAAATCACGGGTAACTGCTCTTGCTTGTAAACCCCCATCAATCCAGCTTTTACACTGACCCACTACTGCAGGACGCCAATCATGAGCATGATCTTTTAAAATCCATTCACGTAAAAAATCCTCATGTCTATTTAAAGGTAGGTACCAATGTGATGTTTCTTTTTTAATGGGTGCTTGACCACTTAGGGTACTCACCGGGTTGATCAATTCTTCGGGACTCAAAGTCTTCCCACATTTTTCACATTGATCACCGAAAGCTTCTTTATAACCACAACTTGGACAAGTGCCTTTGATATATCTATCTGCTAAAAAAGTATTGGTGGCTTCGTCAAAATATTGTTCCGAAGTTTTTGTTTCTAAATCCCCTTTTGCTTCTAAGTTTTTGAAAAATTCAGAAGCAGTTGCATGGTGCAACGGGTCGCTTGTTCTATGATAGATATCAAAGGCAATCCCTAAGTCCTTGAAATTTTGTTCAATGATTGGATGGTATTTGTCAATGATGGCTTGAGCGGTGGTACCCTCTTTGGTTGCTTGAATAGGAATAGCCGTTCCATGTTCATCACTTCCACATACAAAAACAACGTCCCTTTGTTGCGCTTTTAAATAGCGAACATAGATGTCGGCTGGTAAATAAGCACCCGCTAAATGGCCAATATGCTTTAAACCATTTGCATAAGGAAGTGCTGCTGTAATCAAATATCTTTTAGGCGTGTTCATTGCAGCAAAAGTACTTAATATTGTGGTATGATTCAACCGTCTAAACTAGCACCCGGCAGTACCATTGGCATTCTTTGTCCGGCGGGCGCAATTACAATGGAAAAAGTGACTATTTGTGCGCAAGTCTTAGCGTCATGGGGTTATCAGGTGCGCATTGGAAAGACGGTAGGCACTCAGTTTGGTCATTTTGCAGCATCAGACTTGGACCGACAAAATGAATTGCAGTCCATGATGGACGACCCCGAAATACATGCTATTTTATGTGCCCGAGGGGGATATGGATTGAGTAGGATTGTTTCCCAATTAGACTTTACAAAAATCAAAGCCCATCCTAAATGGGTGATTGGTTTTAGCGATATTACCATCTTACATGCTGCCTTGCAAAAGCATGGAATTCAAAGTATTCACGGTCCTATGTCGGCAGGATTTGGGAAAGGAGATGCAGGACTTCCTTATATCATTGCTTTAAAACAAATGTTGGAGGGAGCGGCAATGCCGGTGGAAGCAAAAGCCCATCAAGCCAATCAATTGGGCCAATCTGAAGGAATGTTGGTAGGGGGAAATTTATGCTTGATGACCCATTTAATTGGAGGCAAAAATCAATTGGACACGAAAGGCAAAATTTTATGTATCGAGGACGTTGGGGAATATCATTATAATGTGGATCGCATGCTGATTCAGTGTAAAAATGCAGGTTTATTGGATGGATTAGCTGGTTTAGTAGTGGGGGGATTTACCGATATGAAAGACGATGCAACGGCATTTGGAGAGACTGTTACAGAGATGATCCAACGTATTACCAAGGGGGCCAATTATCCAATTTCCTTTGATTTCCCCATCAGCCACGATTTAAACAATATGCCCGTTCAATTAGGGGCTACCTATCAGTTAGCGGTTACTGAAAATGCAGCTGTTTTAACAAAAATCTAAAGCCTAAGATACATTAATACATTAAATTTGTATTCTAAAATCGTATCCCATGCTAAAATCATTTTTATCTTTTATTGCTTTTGTTTTGGCAGGCCTACAGGGCGTTGCAGCACAAACCTATGTAATGTCTGGTATCCAAAAGACAGATAAGGACCAGATGCAATACGAAGTTTTAGGAAAAGTGGATGGTCGTTATTGGATCTATAAAAATAACGAGGGTATCTCAACCATTGCACAGTATAATGATCAAATGCAATTGGTGCAACAAAACGATTTAGTTTTCTTACCAAAAAAATTAACAGCGATTGAGTTCATCACAAAAACAAATAGGGTGTTTGCTTTTTATCAATTTCAAGCAGCAACCACGGTGTATGCGATGGTAGCGGAGTTAGATGAAAAAGGACAACTCGTTGGTACGCCAGTGATAGTGGATACGGCAGAAAAAATCCGACCAGGATCAAACACTAAAATATTTAATTTAATAGAAAGTCAGGATCGTTCAAAATTGCTATTATTTAGTGTGAATACAACCAATGCAGCTTCCGTTAAAGTTAAAACGATGGCATTGTCTACGCCATTTGCTTTGCTAAATGAAGCAACAATCAGCATCAATTCGCAAAATAAAAAAAGTAATCTTTCTGATTTCGCACTAGACAATAAAGGAAATTTATTCTGTTTAAGAAATGCAGATCAGCCAAATGCTGCTCCAGTAGTAAGCTTATTGTACATGGCTGCAGATGGCTCAGACGTGGTTGAAACGCCAATTGTGAACAATAGTTTGATCTTAGATGATATTCGTTTGAAAATTAACAATGCCAATGGAACCGTATTAATCAATTCATTTTATGCCACAGAAAAGAAGGGCAGTATAGAAGGCATGTATACTTTTATCTGGGATATTGGTGCTAAGCAAAATAGTGTAACTAATGCAAGTCGATTTACTGATGCAGTGAGAGATGCAGTAACAGATAAAAGAAATTTAAAGTATGCTTTTGATGATTTTTATTTTGATCAAATACAACCGAAAGCAGATGGCGGTTTTACAATTATTGCAGAAGCCGCTAAAACAAGTTCAAACAGAAATGTTTTTTCAAGATGGGATTATTTTTGGGGTGGGCCATTTTACAACCCATTTATATTTAGTTATTGGAATCGACCATTTGGATTTTATCCTTGGGCAAGATTTGGCTGGGGTATGATGGGACCATGGGGATTAGGTGGAGGATGGGGCATGATGAATCCATTTGCTAATTTTGGATATCCATCCGTATCCTACACTGCGGGCAAAGTAGCCATCTTAAATTTTGATGCAAAAGCAAACATTCAATCTGTAAAAACAATTGATAAACAACAATCCGACTTGAATGTAGATCAGTTCATTGGATATGGACAAATCAACAATGCGGCTGGAACCAATTTCCTATATTATCAGAAATCAAAAGGCGTAAAACAATTGGTGCACCAACAATTGAGTGCATCTGGTGCTATTGTCAAGGGCAATCCTATCCTAATCAATGAAAAGCAAGTGGAGTGGATGCCAAGGTCATTAAAGCAAGTGGGTGAAAAAGAAGCCATCTTACCATATCAATCAAAAGGAAAATTAGGGTTTGCTAAAATCACGATTCAGTAATCATGGTTTTTTTATTTAGAGATAGGTCGGATATCAATGTGCTCTTCTTGGTACTATTAAGTGTTGCAGTGCATTTTCATTTTTATTTAGCAGCGCCAATTGTGATTGCGAATCCGACGGATGGTTTACTGGCTTATCTTTTGTTTCATTATATCAAACCTTTGCCGCCTTTAGCGCTTATTGTTATTTTTCATTTAATTGTGATTATACAAGCACTGAGATTGAATATTTTAGTAAGTCGATTTAAGATGTTTCAACAGGTGAGTTATTTACCTGCTTTTACTTTTGTCATCTTAACCGCTTTGTTTCCTTTTTGGGATGCCATTAGTTCTGGTTTAATTGCAAATGCTTTTATCATTTGGATCTTAGTGAAGTTGAATCGATTGTACGATCAGACACAGCCCAAAACATTAGAATTCAATATTGGAATGATTGTTGGATCTTCCATTTTATTGTATGAGCCAGTCGCGATATTGATACCGGTAGTTATTTTTGCATTAGCCATCATCAGACCATTTAGATTGACAGAATGGTTGGTATTGATCATGGGTATTGTATTGCCATTTTACTTTATCTTCACCTATGTTTTTTTAACAGATTCTGCTGCAGCTTTTAGCGCATTTTTACCCAAATTAGATTGGAAAAATCCATTAGCTGGAATGGACTTTAAATCCATCATTGCTTTATCTTTTATGGGGCTTCAATTGTTGATTGGACTCTACTTTTGGCAGGATCAACAAAATCGCTTTATAATTCAGGTAAGAAAATACTGGGGGGTGATGTTATTGACCTTGGTAGTGACTTTTTTCCAGCCTATCATCTTTTCTTCGCAAGCATTATATGCTTCTGCCATTGTGATCGCCCCATTAGCTAGCTTTATTTGCTTTTGTTATGCTAGCCCTAAACAGTTAATGATTCCCAATGTCTTATTTTGGATTTCGGCGGGTTTGATTGTGTATAACCACCTTTTTTAGGTGTAGAATTTGCGCTTTTTAGCAAAGCATATTTAAGTACCTTTGTAGTTCAATTTTACTCAACTTTTAAGCTTACTACTATGAAATTTGGCGTATTGGTTTTCCCTGGTTCAAACTGTGATAGAGACATGCAAGATGCATTAGAAAAAGACCTTGGTTTTGAAGTGCAAATGCTTTGGCATAAGGACAGTGACTTATCTCATTTCAACACAGAAGATTGTATTGTTTTGCCAGGTGGATTCTCCTACGGTGATTATTTACGTTGTGGCGCGATTGCAAAATTTAGTCCAATGATGCAATCTGTAATTGAATTTGCAAATAAAGGCGGTAAAGTGTTGGGGGTATGCAATGGCTTTCAAATTTTATGTGAATCAGGTTTATTGCCAGGCGCATTATTGCAAAATGCCAATCAGCAGTTTATTTGTAAAAATGTATTTATCAAATCTGAAAATAGTGGTCCATTACAAATTCCAATTGCACATGGCGAAGGAAGGTACTTTGCAGATGATGCGACATTGGCTAGTTTAGAAAAAAACAACCAAATCATTTTCCGTTACTGCGACAAAGACGGTAAAATTGGAGGGGATGCCAATCCAAATGGGGCCATTCAAGACATCGCTGGTATTTGCAATGCAGGCAGAAATGTTTTTGGTATGATGCCGCATCCAGAAAGAGCAAGCAATCCAGCTTTGAACAATACGGATGGTGTTCAGGTATTTGAACTATTGGGTTTATTGAAAACTGCAGCTGCTTTATAATTATGGTTCTATAAAATTGGATGAAAGTTTTTTTGTTTATTTTTAAAAATTTTTCTGATGAAAAAAATATTTCTTGCTATATTTTTATTGGCTTTTGCATTGCAAAGTCAAGCTCAAAAATTAGCGCCAGTAAAATGGGCTTATCAAGCAGTGAAGACAGGAGAGAAGCAGTACAATATCATTATCACTGCAAATGTGGATGCGCCATGGCATATCTATTCTCAATTTGTAAAAAAAGGACCAGTTCCTACGACTGTTCAGTTTGCTAAAAATCCCTTGGTTGTTTTAAAAGGTAGCACAAAGGAAGTTGGTCAATTAGAAAAGAAATTCGATAATAATTTTGGTGCTGTCATTGGCTCTTTTGGGGGCAAAGTTCAATTTATACAGTCGGTGACTTTAAAAGTAAACACCAAGACAAAGTTGACTGGGACCATTGAATATATGGTTTGCAATGAGGAAAGATGTTTGCCTCCAACAAAACAAAGTTTTGAAGTCGATATCCAATAATTTTAGAACAAATCATGCTTATAAAAGGCTGTGAAGCCAAACTTTTTCATGCGTAATTTATTTTTGACATTTATAGCGCTATTCTTGACTGTCTCGCAGTTACAAGCACAGGCAGATAGTATTGCAAAAGCAACAGTGAACATCACCGCTAAGAATGATTCTGTGTATGCCATACAAGTTCATGTTCAAGTTCAAGCTGGATGGAAAATCTATGATGCCAATGCAGAAGGCGTAGAAGCACCTAATTTAAAATTTACTTTAGAAACAGCGGTGGCTGTCAATCCACCAACTTATTCAATAGCTACTCAAGCACAGAAAGATATTTTGTTTGGAAATGCAAAAGCCTTCACAGGACAATTTGATATCACAGAAGAGATTGTGATACATGGATTTCAACCAGATAGTTTAAAAGGGGTAGTGGTCCTAAGTGCAGGAAAGGCGTCTTCATTTTATGTGATTGAATTACCTATTGCAATGCCTTTAGCCAATGGACAAAAAGGAACTCAGTTCAATATCTTACTTCCTGAGTCGGCGCGTAATGCACCTGAAAATGCTTGTGGTGAAACAACATCAAGTACGAATGCAGATAGTGGTGCATGGGGTGTATTCTTTCTAGGTTTCTTGGGCGGATTGATTGCACTAGTTACGCCATGTGTGTTTCCAATGATTCCTGTTACCGTTTCTTTTTTTACCAAAAGGTCTAAGACAAGAAAGCAAGGCATACAAAATGGATTGATTTATGGGTTGAGTATTTTCTTGATTTATGTATTGGCTAGTGTGCCTTTTCATATTGCAGGCAATGTGCAACCAGAAATTTTTAATAGCATCTCTACCAATGCTTGGTTGAATATTGCATTCTTTGCCATCTTCATTTTCTTTTCAATTTCTTTCTTTGGTTATTTTGAAATTAGTTTGCCTTCGGGCATTGCCAATAAAGCTGACGCTAAAAGTGGCTTAGGAAGTTTAGGTGGTATTTTTTTCATGGCCATCACATTAGCGATTGTTTCTTTTTCTTGCACAGGGCCTATATTGGGCACTTTATTAGTGGGCTCATTACAAGGTGGCGCCTGGGCCTTAACACAAGGCATGGCTGGGTTTGGATTGGCTTTAGCATTACCATTTACTTTATTTGCCATCTTCCCACAATGGCTTCAGAGCTTACCTAAATCGGGAGGCTGGTTGGATACAGTCAAAAAAGTATTGGCCTTTGTTGAATTGGCATTGGCATTTAAATTTTTATCGAATGCGGATTTAGTGCAACATTGGGGACTACTAAAAAGAGAAGTCTTTATTGGTATTTGGATATTGATTAGCCTTGGTTTATCTGCTTATCTATTTGGTTTCTTATTGTTACCACATGATGTAAAAGGACAAAAAATTACTTTAGGCCGAAAATTATTGGGTGGACTCGCTTTAGGTTTTGCATTGTATTTAGGCGCAGGATTGATGCCTCAAAATGCCAATAATTTAAAATTATTAAGTGGCTTCCCACCTCCAACACATTATAGTCTATTTGCATCTGATAGTTTAAGTCATGGTTTAAAAGCAGATGTAGTCAACGACTATACCAAAGCATTGGCGATGGCGAAGGCGCAACAAAAACCAATCTTAATTGACTTTACTGGTTGGGCTTGTGTGAATTGTAGAAAAATGGAAGAGCAGGTATGGACAGATCCTGCGGTGCAAAATTTTATTCAAGAAAATTATATTTTACTATCCTTATATGTAGATGACCGAGCAAATTTACCGGTAGCAGAGCGTTTTGTATATACGACACAAGGTGGTCAACAAAAGCAAATCAATACGGTGGCAGATTTATGGGCAACATTCGAGACCGAGAATTTTAATCAGTCTTCACAACCCTTATATGTTGTATTGAGTCCAGATCAAGTGCTTCAATCCAATCCAATTGGGTACACACCAGATATTCAACAATATCTTGAATGGTTAAAGTGCAGCGCTAAGAAAAAATAAAAAAATTTTATACATAAAGAAGGCCCCATCGGGGCCTTCTTTATTAGGAAACTTATCTTTTTAAAACTACATTGTCATACCGCGCTCGTTCATCATTTTTCTTAGGTTAATCAAGCCATAACGCATTCTTCCTAAAGCGGTATTGATACTGCAGTTGGTCAAAGTTGCAATTTCTTTAAAACTAAAATTGGCATAGTGTCTTAACACAATAATCTCTCTTTGTTCCTCTGGTAATAAGTCCACTAGTTCTTGAATATTTTTATGTGTTTGTGCACGTGTCATTTTATAATCGGCAGAATGATCGGTATGCTTAATCACTTCAAAAATATCTTGATCGTCACTTGTTTTAATAACAGGCGTGCGTTTTACTTTTCTAAAATGGTCTACACAAAAATTATGTGTAATTCTTAAAGCCCAAGGAAGGAACTTACCTTCTTCGGCATATTTTCCTTTCTTTAAGTTGTCGATAATTTTTATAAAAATTTCCTGGATTAAATCTTCGGCTAAATAGCTGTCTTTCACCATAAATAAAATGGTATTGAAGATTTTTTCTTGGTAACGATCAATCAAGGCATCGAAAGCACGGGTATTGCCTCCTTGGAAAGATTGGATCAATTCGTTGTCTGTCAGTTCAACTACTTTGTTCATATTTGTTTTTTATAGGTTGTTCTTAGGTTGGGTAGTAGGTGCTACCTCTGGATTAGGTAGGAAAATTACTAGCTTATTGTGCTCGAATCGCAGATGTGGGAAACAAGAATTTTGTTTCAAGGATATCCACATTGTATTATTTACAATAATATTAAGGTAGAACACAACCAAATAGGGCATGATGGTGTTATTTTTGTACTATGGCTGTAACTAAGAAAGTGCTGGATAAAACGGAACGAAATACCATCGAAGTGGTGGGTGCAAGGGTGCATAACCTAAAGAATGTATCGGTTGAATTTCCAAGAAACCAATTGATAGTGGTGACTGGGGTTTCTGGAAGCGGAAAGTCCTCCTTGACCATTGATACCCTATTTGCCGAGGGACAAAGGCGCTATGCCGAAAGTTTATCCTCTTATGCCAGACAGTTTATGTCTAGAATGGGGAAGCCGGATGTGGATTATATCAAGGGGTTATGTCCAGCCATTGCCATTGAGCAAAAAGTGACTACCCGAACTCCAAGAAGTACCGTGGGTAGCATGACCGAAATTTACGAGTACCTAAGGGTCTTATTTGCCAGAATTGGTAAAACCTATTCCCCAATTAGCGGTCAAGAAGTAAAAAAACAAGATGTACAAGATGTGCTGTCCTTTATTGAAAAAGGGAAGCAAGGAGATAAAATGGTCTTATTGGTTTTATTTAAGCAGCATGCCAAAAGAGATATCCAAGAGGAATTGAACATATTAATGCAAAAAGGCTTCGCTCGTATTTATTTAAGAGCTGCAAAGACGCCGCCAGCCATTGTAAGAATTGAAGATGCATTGAACTGGACGAAGAAAGAACTACAACAAAATATAAAAGACAAGGAAGTCTATATTTTAATTGATCGTGTGGTGGTGAAAAAATTTGAGGAAGACGATCTGCATCGATTGACAGATTCAATTGGAACTGCATTTTACGAAGGCGAGGGCATTGTTTGGGTAGAACAAAATGAAACAAAATTAGTCAGCTATAATAACAAGTTTACATTGGACGGCATTGATTTTGATGAACCAAGTCCTAATTTATTTTCATTCAATAATCCATATGGCGCTTGTCCTACCTGCGAAGGCTATAGCCAAGTATTAGGCATCGATGCTAACTTAGTCATCCCGAATCCACATTTATCGGTGTATGATGGCGCTGTGGCACCATGGAAGGGTGAAAAGCTTTCTTGGTGGAAGGATCAATTTGTAAAAGAAGCAGGTAAGGAGGGATTTCCGATTCATCAACCCATTCTAAAATTAACCAAGGCGCAATTACAACAACTTTGGAAGGGCGTTGGTAAAGCATATGGCATCGATGATTTTTTTAAAGACGTAGAAGCGCATTTGTATAAAGTGCAGTTTCGTGTTTTGTTAAGCAGGTATCGAGGCCGAACAGATTGTTCAGAATGTCAAGGATACAGATTGCGTAAGGAAGCATTGTATGTAAAAATTGCAGATCAACATATTGGACAATTATGTACCATGCCGGTGCAGGACTTACAAGTTTGGTTTCAACAATTAAAATTAAGTCCAACAGATACAGTGATAGCAAAGCGTGTGTTGATGGAAATTGAACAACGCATACAAACATTAATGGATGTGGGTTTAGGCTATTTAACTTTAAGTCGTTTAGCAAATAGCTTGAGTGGTGGAGAGAGTCAGCGTATACAGTTAACAAGATGCTTGGGTAGTAATTTAACCAACTCTTTATATATTTTGGATGAGCCATCTATTGGATTACATTCAAGAGATACAGAGCGATTGATTAAGGTATTGCAAAATCTAAGAGACCTTGGGAACACGGTTGTTGTTGTAGAGCACGATGAACAAATCATGCGCGAATCAGATCATATCATAGACATGGGTCCTTTGGCGGCGCATTTAGGCGGAGAGGTAGTTGCAGTTGGTAATGCAGCAAAGTTGATGAAAGATAAAAATAGTTTAACTGGAAAATATTTAAACGGCACTTTATCTATTCCAATCCCATTAAAAACAAGATCTGCAAAACATACCATACAATTAGAAGGGGCCTTCTTGCATAATTTAAAAAATATTGATGTGCAATTTCCTCTACAGTGCATGACGGTGGTGTCTGGTGTGAGTGGAAGTGGAAAAACAACTTTAGTGAAGCAGGTTTTATACAATGCATTATTAGATGCAAAACAATTGCCTACCGAAATGAAGGGCGGATTCTCTGCCATCAAAGGTGACTTGCATTTATTTGATCAAATAGAAATGGTAGATCAAAATCCAATTGGTAAATCATCCAGAAGCAATCCTGTGACTTATATTAAAGCCTATGATGCCATTAGAGATGTATATTCAAAACAAGCTTTATCAAAAATAAGAGGCTTCTTGCCAAAACATTTTTCATTCAATGTGGATGGAGGAAGATGTGATACATGTAAAGGGGAAGGAGAACAATTGGTAGAGATGCAATTCTTAGCAGATGTGCATTTAGTATGTGAGGATTGCGGCGGAAAAAGATTTAAAGAAGCAGTTTTAGAAGTACAATACAAAGGAAAAAACATCCACGATGTGTTAGAGATGAGTGTGGATGAAGCCATTGAATTTTTCAGCGAAGAAAAAAATATTGTACTTGCCATTAGTCCATTACAAGAAGTTGGGTTGGGTTATGTGAAACTAGGACAAAGCAGTAGCACCTTAAGTGGTGGAGAAGCGCAGAGAGTTAAGCTAGCTAGTTTCTTAGGCAAGGGCAAAGCAAGTAGTAAAATGTTGTTCATATTTGATGAGCCAACTACGGGTTTACATTTTCATGATATCCATAAATTATTAAAAGCTTTTAATGCTTTAATTGATCAAGGACATTCTTTGATTGTGGTGGAGCACAATACCGATATCATTAAGTCAGCAGACTGGGTCATTGACATGGGCCCTGAGGCAGGTGTCAACGGAGGCAATGTGGTTTACGCAGGAGTTCCGACAGGATTGGCCAAATGCAAAGCTTCTCAAACCGGTAGGTACTTAGCATAAACAACTCGTTCAAAAAAATAATTTCATATTTTTTTGGCTAACTAAGAAATTAGTTATAATATTGACTAAGAAATTAGTTATAAAGCCAAAAATGAAGCATATGAAGAAATTGACACAAGCCGAAGAACAAATCATGCAAGCCCTATGGTCACTAGATCAAGGTGGTTATATCAAAGACATTTTGGAAGCATTGGATGCGCCAAAGCCACATCATAATACGGTGGCGACTTTATTAAAAATTTTAGTTGAAAAGGAGTTTGTTGGAATTCAAAATCCCAATAGGAATAATTTTTACCATCCC
>Ga0209598_10000293_pt1 | contig 40073 bp, 24 predicted proteins | sample M_140807_EF_Meta_FD_187317 | JGI IMG/M metagenome (GOLD analysis project Ga0209598, IMG submission 187317) | Freshwater microbial communities from Lake Montjoie, Canada to study carbon cycling - M_140807_EF_MetaG (SPAdes) (version 2) | ecosystem: Environmental > Aquatic > Freshwater > Lake...
CGACAGATCGTAGGCATGGAGCGTCTGCTTACCGAAAGGATCGGTCTCGCTGACGAGTCGATCGAGACGGTCGTAGGCGTAGGTGGTGACATTGCCTGAAGCGTCGGTCACGCTCCGCGTGGTACCGGATGGGTTGTAGGCGGTCGTCGTCGTGCGGGCCGCGTCGCCAAGCCCCGTGCCGAGGGCATCGGTGACGGTCGTTCGCCGATCAAGACTGTCGTAGCCGTAGCGGGTCACAAAGCCGAGCGGATCGGTCACGCTCGTCAGGTTGCCGACGGCGTCGTAGGTGGAGCTGGTCTCCGGACGCCAGGGCGCGGTCGCATCGGGGGCCGGAGCTCTCTCTTTCGTCCTCCGGCCGAGGTTGTCGTATTCGTAGTCGGTTTGCCGGCCCAGTTCGTCGACGGTGGCTGCCAGCCGGCCGATGGTGTTGTAGACCTGCTTGGTCACCAGCGGATCGAGCGGGCCGGCAGCACCGTCGGGATCGGGGGTCGTGGTCGTGACCTTCCGCCCCAAGCCGTCGTAGGCGGTCGTCGTCACGAATCCCAGCGGATCGGTCACCGTGGTCTGATTGCCGGAAGCGTCGTAGCCGAACGAGGTGACCGGAGAGGTCAGCGGCCCGCTCCCGTCGGGATCGGGCTGCGTGAGCCTCGTCTTTCGGCCCAGATTGTCGTAGCCGGAGACGGTGCTGCGACCGAGCTCGTCGGTGACCGAGGTCACCCGGCCTGCAAGGTCGTACGTCGTTACGGTGGTGTGCTGCGCCTCCCCTGCGGCCACTCCGAGAGCGTCCGTTTCGGAGGTCAGCCGGCCAAGCCTGTCGTACTGCTTCCAGGAAGTGCGACCGAGCGGATCGGTCGTGGCCGTGAGTCGCCCGGCGGCATCGTAGCGCATGCTGGTGACCGGCCCTTGGGCACCGGCCGATGGACTCGCAGCCCGCACCGCAATCGGCCGATTCATGGCGTCAAACGATGAAACCGTCCGCCGGCCGAGGGGATCGGTCGCGACGACGGCGTTTCCGACCGCGTCGTAGACCGTCGTCGTCATGTCACCGGCGGGATTAGTGACCGTAAGAACCCGGCCGAGCCCGTCGAAGGTGCTCGTCGTCACGCGCGCCAAAGGATCGGTCGATTGAAACAGAAACCCACGCGCGTCGTAGCCGCGATCGAGCGTCGGCCGCGGAAGTGGCCCCGTTGCGCCGTCGGGATCGGGAAGAATCGTGCGGATCTCTCGATTGAGGCGGTCGTAGAGATGCTCGGTCGTGAACGCCACGTCTTTTTCGTCGCTGCCCCCCGGGGCGATCTCGTAGCGAAGATTCCCGGCGGCGTCGTAGCGATACTCCGTCACAAGAGGCGTTAGCGGCCCGTCTCCGTCCGGGTCAGCCGTCGTGGTCGACGACTTCCGGCCGAGCGGGTCGTATTTATACGTGGTCTGAAATCCGCGGGGATCGGTGACGGTCTCGAGTTGGCCGTCCCGGTCGTAGCCGAACACCGTCACCGGTGCCAGGAGCGGACCACTGCCGTCGGGGTCGGCTTGCGTCTCCTTCGTCTTTCGCCCCACGTTGTCGTATTCATACGTCGTCGAATGATCTCGATCGCCGAGCGTCGCACCGAGCGGATCGGTGATCACGGAAAGATTGCCGCGGCCGTCGTAGCCGAAGAGGGTCACGGGGCCCGGAGAAATCCCGTCGGGGGACGGGCCGGTCCCTTTCACCCTCCTTCCGAGCGTGTCGTAGGTGGAGGTCGCCGTACCGCCGACGCGGTCAGTCATCGCAACGATGCGGCCGCCGCCGTCGTACCGGGTCTGCTCGCCGGTGCCGTCAGGATAGAGCGTCGCCACCTGCCGATTGCGGGCGTCGTAGAGATACCGGGTGATGCGGCCGGCGGCATCAGTCTGGGAGACCAGATTGCCGGCCGGGTCGTAGGACGCGAGCGAATAGGTGCCGTCCGTGCGAACGCTCCTCAACCCCCGTTGCATTTTGTCAAAGGTGCCGCTGGTCGTTCGCCCATCGCCGAGCTTCGTCCCTGTCAGATTGCTCGCCAGATCGTAGCTGAAGGTGGTGATCAGGGGAGCCAAGGGCCCAGATGGGCCGTCGGGATCGGCGGATATGTCTGTCGTCTTTCTCCCCAGTGCGTCGAACACATACGTGGTGACGACACCGTTTCCGTCGGTCTTCGAATCGAGATTGCCGCGATCATCATAATGCGCCAGCTCGCTCACCGTCGTCACGTTCGGTATCAGGTACTTTACCGAAGAGACAACTTGCCCACCGGAGTCATAGGAGAACCAGGTCGTGATCCCGCTGGGGGATGTTGCCGTGCCCGCAAGTCCGCGTTGATTGCGGGAATACTGCGTCTTGAGATTCAACCTGCCAGGGCCGTAGTCGTCGGTACGCGCCGTGAGAAATCCGGTCGTGTCGTAATCGAACTTCGTGAGCACATGGTCGTTGGGATCATTCGGATCGTTGTAGGCCGTGATGGTGTCGATGTCGTGAAAGGAGCCTGCCGTGTAGCTGTAAATGGTCGCGCGGCCGGCCCGATCGGTCACCGAGACGACCTTGCCGGCGGCGTCGTAGCTGAATGTCTCGACCACGCCGTAGGCATCCGTCTCCGATGCCTTGAGTCCGGTGTCGTACCAGGTTGAGCGTTCGACCGTACGGTCCGCCTGCCGCATTTCGACCAGATTCCCCTTGGTGTCATAGCTATAGCGGGAGAGATTGCCGCGCTCATCGATGAACGCCGACTGATAGCGATGGAGGTCGTAGGTCAAGCTGTGTCGATTGCCTGCGGCATCGATGACGCGGAATCCACGGCGATTGGCGTAGTATTCCCACGATGTGACGTTGCCCAGCGGATCGGTGAGACTCTGCAGCAACCCCCCGAGAGCCTTGTTGGAGTAGTAGGCATAGCGGACGGTCGGAGCAGTCACGCCCGCAGCCGGTACCGGCGCCGTGACAGAAGCCAGCCTGCTGCCGGTGTAGCCGTACGTCCATGTGCGGTTGGGCAAAGTGAAGTCGGTGATGCTACTGATGTGTATCCCATCGGCGGCGTACGTGAAAGTCAGCGAGCGATTGGCATCCTTATAGTCTGTCACCTTCTGAATCTTGCCATCCTTGAGGTCCACCTTGATGCCGTTGCCAAAACGATCCTGGATCGACGCCAGCGGGTTGACGCCGCCGATCGCTACCCCGAACTTTGTTGTCTTGCCATCGACGTCGGTCCACGTGAAGCCCGTGACTGCGGCCCCGGTGAGGGTTCCGAACATCCCGGTGGGATTTGTGTATCCGGCACTCGTCTTGGTGAACTCGAGCCGGAGCCCCTGATCGGTGAACCAGGTTACCGTGGCGTCATCTGCTGCGACCTTCAACTGGTCGGAATAGGTGAATGACCATCCCTCCCCCATGCCGCGGTCGGACCAGTCGCCAGGGGAGCCGACCGCCGACTTCGTGTTGACCGAGTCGAAGTGACGGCGGAAGGCGAGTGGCACACCCAGATTCGGGATCTCGATGTCGGTCTGCTCGGAATAGACGTTGCCATTCGCGATGTTGACCGGATCACCAAAATAGTTGGCTGGGTTATTTACCGGAACCGCCGGCTTGGCGATCGCGACGGGAGAGTTGTACCAGGAGGTAGCGCCGCCGTACGACTTGAGCGCCCCCCCGCCGACAGCGCCATGGATGATGAAGCCGACCGTCCTGCCATTTCGGGCATCCTTGGGATCCGCAGTCACGCATGTCAGTGTGTAGCCAACGCCTTTCCACTGTTTGTCGGGAGTCGTGGCACCGAGGCTGACCTCCGTCGTCGGCACAAGAGCCTTGAAGGTGACGCCGCGGTAATCTTCCACCCCAGCGAGGCCATTCCTGACCGCGTTGGCGATCGCGCTGCGGATATCCGCTCGCACTCCTGAGAAGAGACGGGACTCGATGATCCCAACGTTGTCGGCCTTGATCTCCACCAGTTCCTTGGTTCCTTGGGAGGCGGCCACGATCTGAAACGCCTTGACGGTCGAAATGCTATCGAAATTGGTCAGTTCCTCGAGCGTCAGCCCTTCGAGGGCCGAGTTGCTGTAGCCGATCAGGGTGTCGCGGGGCAGATCGAGGGTGGGCGTCGATGAATCGATCGAGATGGCGCCGCCAACGTTGGCCGGCACATCGATCCCCATGTCGGCAGGGAGATAGGGAAACTGGAGGTTCGGGGTGGGCGTTATCGAGAGCGCCGGCCCGCTTGTCGCTATCCCGAGAGCCACGGCAGATCGCTTCGCCACGGCGCCCGTCAGCCCGGCGATCCAAGCCTCGTCCGTATCGGTGGCGTTGAAGTACGAGGCGATCGCGAGATCGAGCAACCCGCCGACCGCCTTCTCGTTGTCGACCGGCTTACCGTTGGCCACGTTCAACTGTTCGGCATTGGCCACCGCCCTTTTCCCGACGATCGCAGCGTCGGTGAATTGGTTCGCATCGAGACCAATCGCGATGAAACGATCGGCTCCCCGGCTGAAGGTTCGACTATAGCTCTGGCCACCGATGGGGGATTTGATGAAAACGGTGAGGCTCACTTCGCCCGTGGCCGGCACCGTCGAGGCCGCCGCGGCTGCAGTGACGCCATCGATCCGAAGAGATGGTTGCGCGAGCGTCCCGGCTGCGGTGAGTTGGGGATCAATCGTCAGTCGCTTGGTCGCAATGTCATCCAGCGAGAGCGTGGTGCTGAAGAGGGAGGTGGCCCCACTGCTTAGACTGATCCCAACAGAGTATTTGGGGATGGTCGTCGGCTCAGTCACCGGAGCGGATGCCGCCACTTCATAGGGAAGCCCTCCGGGCAACTTGGAAAACAACTGCTGGCGGATGGGGCCGTCGTAGGCAACATCGGCTGTTGTGACGCCGGGCCGGTTGGCGGTGAGCCATGTGGCCACCTTCGACTCGTAGTACTCGGCGGTGGTCTTCGTCTGCCAGGAAGGGTTGGTGAGGTAGTCCGTCTCCACCGGACTGAAGGGCACGTTCTGGAGGATGCCAGGTACTCCGGGCCTGAAAGCACGGAATTTCCAGGATGCATCGAGCGGCAGCCATGCCTCGGCAGCCACGCCGGGCAACCTCACGGACGCCTCCATCCAGGCATGCGTGAGAGTACCGATGCCACCCCCGATCCCTGCCTTACTCAGGATGTTTGCTGCTGCGGTAATGTCCCGGGCACCGACGTAGTCCATCAACTGTTTTTCGGTGACCTTGATCGAGCCGGATACGAAGCGGGTCTCAATTCCGGCAGCGTTGAAGAGCCCCGCAAGGAGCGAGTTGGTGTCCCAATCATTCCCGGCCCTCGTCTGCAGCGTCGCCAAAGGGCCCTTCATGAGGCCGACGTAGGGCTGAAAGGCGACAGTGTTGGTGACGTACTCGAGCATCTTCTGCGGAAGGAAGTAGAGCGACGCCGCAAGATCCGCCACCGTCGTGGCCGTCTCCGGTCCATCGGCCGCCACATCGACGTCGACCGGTCGCCCCTTGAGGTTTATGAGCCCATCGCGGGGACGGTCGGCAAGCGCTGGGTTCCCATGCACCAGCAGCGTCGACAGCCCCGGGAGGGCTGCGACGTTGGTGGGGACCACCCCGATCGCGTTGAACCGGACGTCCAGGGTCTCGAGCGCCGGGAGCGCGGGAAGCTTGGCCAGAACGGCATCCGTCAGGCCGACGTGCTGAATCGCGAGGGTCTTCAGCTTCGTAAGCCCGGCCAGAGGTTCAAGCGACTTAAGCCCCTCTGGCTTTGCTGAAAAATCTCCAGGCAGGAGCGAGAGAGCGGCGAGATTCGGGGTGTTGGCCGGATTGAGACCGGTGAGATCGCTGATTTTGTTGCCATCGACGGTGAGAGACGAGAGCCCCGCCACATTTGATGGCGTGAGGACGGCATCAACACTCATGCCGAGCGTCTCGCGCACCGCGGCCGCGAGGTCAGGGTCGAAAAACACAAGACCCGCGACCGTGCCGCCAGAGGCTGTCACATGGCTGGCAAGATTGCCGCGCACGTCGAGAGTTCCGGCGAGCACCGTGGTCGCTCCCGTGTAGGTCTCGTTGGTGGTCAAAACGAGCAGCCCTGCACCGGCTTTCGACAGGGTCCCCGAGCCGGTTATGGGGACGCTGATCGTGGCCGGCATGCCGGTCGCCACCGTGATCGACATCCCGGACGGGGCGATCTCGAGACTGCCAGGCTGCGTTGGGGCCGATTTTAGCTCGATGAAGCTCGATTGAAACGTCACCGTCGCACACGTGACGCTCCCCGCGACAGATACGGCTTGCTGCGCACCGCCGAGAAACATTGCCACATCACCGACGGCGTTGGTCCAGGCGACGTTTTGTTTCGTCGCGAGGTTGAACCAGCAGGCGATGGGAGCGTTCGACCACGTGCCGGAGCCACCGAGCCCCGCCCCGGTCGCCACGTTGTTGTTTCCCGGGATCCCGTCGGGATCCCAGTAGAGTGTGGCCATCACCCGCCGCTCTTCGAGCGATTCATGGGAAAGACGGATGCCCCCGCGCCCGGAGCGCCGGCGCGACCGGCCACCCTCTCGCCGCCTGGGGAAGAGCGAGCGGCGCTGGGAAATCGGACCGGGCCGACGGGTCATCCTGCCACGCCGTCCCTCGTCGCGAGCGATCCATCGCATCGTTGGTCCTTCCCTCTTTTCAATATCGCCCTTCGAGCACGGTGTGCCTCGCGGACGTTTTCGATCACTTCCCGCGCCGCCTTGCTGTGTCGAGGCGACGCACGCAGCCCCTGCCAACCAAGGCAGCAACCGGGTGAGCGTGGAGCCTCCCCTTTGCGATGTAGCCCGCTCGGCCCGGCGGTGTCAAGCCGGCTGCGGCCCGGGGAGGGGCCGGCGGAGGGAGGTTGCCAGCGGCCCCGGCAGGACCGATACTTTTCCTCTGGTTCTGCACACGAAAAGGGGAATGTTCCATGTCGATCCGCCGCCGCCTCGTTGCCACCCTCGTCGCCCTCGTTGCCTTCCCCCTCGTCGTCGCTGCGCCGCAAGGCGCGGTCGCAGCTGAGCCCGCCGCGGCTCAGAAGCCGGTGCGGATGGGATGCGGAAAGATGACCTTCGACACCGTCCCCGGCTGGGGCCTCGGCGAAGATGGGAAGTCGCAGATCGGCTCGACCCACGGCGGCGTCGCCGTCGGTAAGGATGGCACGATCTGGACGAGCTCCTCCCTGGGGATCTTTGGCTTCTCTCCCGACGGGAAGGTCGTCCGCCGCTTCCTCGGCGACGCCTACTCCAACATCCACGATCTGAAGATCTACCCCGAAGGTGAAGGCGAATACCTGTACGGCGCCCGCAACGTCGCCGGCGAAGGAATCAAGGTTCATCCCGTGACGGGCGACGTCGTGCTGAAACTCGGCATCCCCAAGGAATCGGGGCTCAATCTCGACAAGTGGGCCCCGACGGCCATCACTGTCGCCCCGAATGGCGACATCTTCCTTGCCGACGGTTACGCCTCGAACCATGTCTTCCGATTCGACAAGAACGGCAAGTACCTAACGCACTTCGGCGTCGCCGGCAACGGGATGAAGGAGCTCAACACCGCCCACGGGATGACGCTCGATCCGCGCTACGACCCGCCCCGGCTCCTCGTCTGCGACCGCAACCACCAGCCGAAGGGGCGGCTTGTCCACTACGACCTCGATGGCAACTTCATCGAGGAAGTCGTCACCGGCTTAGGGATGCCCACCTCGGCGATCGTTCAGGGGGATTTCGTCGCCATCCCCGACCTCCACGGCCGGCTCGTAATCCTCGACAAGAGCAACACGATCATGGCCGTTCTGGGGCACAACCCCGACGGCGAGACCCGCGCCAATCACAATGTGCCCCAGGAGAAGTGGATCGAGGGGATCTTCAATGGCACCCACGGCTCGGCCTGGGATGCGGCCGGCAATCTCTACATCCAGGATTGGAATGTCTCGGGGCGGATCATGAAGCTCGTCCGCGTCGAGTAGCCGCGCCGGCTCGGTCCTTCCGCCACGAGCGCCTACCGATGTCGGGCGAGCGCCGCGCGGCCGAGGAGGATCTGCCCGAGGGCGATCCCGCCGTCGTTCGGCGGCACGATCCGATGGCCAAAGGGCTCGTGTCCGGCGGCCGTAAGGCATGCAAACGCTTCCTCGACAAGCAGGGCGTTTTGAAACACGCCGCCGGTGAGGCCGACGGCGAGCGGCCGCTGCCCCTCAAGTGAAGCGTTCACGGCCCCAGCCACCGCGGCGATCATCTCCGCGACCGCCCGGTGGAACCCGGCGGCAAGATCCGGCGGCGGGAGGCCGTCGCGAAGGTCGGCAACGATCCCGCGGAGGAGCGACTCCCAGCCGATGCGGAAAGTGCCCCCCGCCGCCGGATGAATCGTGAAGGGATGGACGCGGGGCTGGGCCCGCGGATCGCTGCCAAGCCCCTCGATCGCCAGCGCCGCCTCCCCTTCATGGTCGATCGATTGCCGGAGGCCGAGGAGCGCCGCAACGCCGTCGAAGAGCCGCCCCATGCTCGTCGTGATCACCGAGGCGAGGCGGCGGTCGAGCTGCCGGCGAAGGATCGGCGCGGAGCTGCCGGCGGCCTGCACCGGGGCGAGCGCCCTGTCCCAAGGGATCGCCGCGGCGTGGAGGAGCGCAAGCGCCGTCCGCCACGGATGACGGATGCACGCTTCCCCACCGGGGAGGAGGAAAGGGGCGAGCCGGGCGCACGGCCGGAGCCCCCCGTGCGTTTCCCCGCCGGCAGCATCGCCGCCGACGCACACAAAAAACTCCGAGCCGGCGATCGAGCCGTCAGCACAAAAACCGCTGCCGTCGAAGGCGGCGATAACCGCGGGGCCAGCAAGTGGGGCGCGGTCGGTGGCGTGGCGATCGGCGAGGAGGGCAGCGGCGTGGGCCTGGTGATGTTGGATCTGGAGGAGGGGGATGCCGAGCTCGGTGGCGAGGGTGCGGGCGAGGGAGGTGGAGAGATAGCCGGGGTGGAGATCGGCGGCGATCGCCGCGGGGCGGACGGCAAACAGGGCAAGGAGATGGCGGGCGGTGCGCTCGAGGGTGGAGAGCGCCGCGGGGCTCGTGACATCGCCGACATGCTGGCTCATCCAGGCATGGCGGCCGCGGGCGACACAGAGCGTCGCCTTCAACTCGCCGCCGATGGCGAGGAGATCGGGGCCGTCGTCGGCCAAGGGGATCGGCAGCGGCGCGTAGCCGCGCGAACGGCGGAGCGGAAGGAGGTGCCCGGCGGCCAGACGGACGACCGAGTCGTCGCAGGGGAGATGGATCGGTCGATCGTGGAGGAGAAAGCCGTCAACGAGAGGACCGAGATGATCGATGGCGGCGCCATTGTCGACTTCGATCGGGGCGCCAGAGACGTTGCCGGAGGTCATGACCAGCGCCGGCATCGGCCGGCCGTCAGCGGCATCGAGGAGGAGAGCGTGGAGCGGGAAGGCGGGGAGCATGACGCCGACATGAGCGATCCCCGGGGCCACGGCTTCGGCAATCGACGCGCCGGCCGCCAGCGTTGTCGCTTCACCGCGCTTGGCGAGGAGCACGATCGGCCGCTCGGGGCTCTCGAGGAGCCGGCGCTCTGCGGCCGAGAGGGTGGCAAACGGCGTGCAGTGATCGGCACCGGCAACGATCACGGCCAGCGGCTTCGTGGGGCGGTGTTTCCGCGACCGGAGCGTGGCGACCGCGGCGGGATTCGTCGCGTCGCAGACGAGATGGAATCCCCCCACCCCTTTCACGGCGAGGATCGAGCCGGCGCGGAGGGCAGCGCGGGCGGCGCGGATCGCGGCGTCGCTGCTGGCGCGGGCCGGCCCGGAAGGCCCTGGTCTGACAGCGGGGCCGGCGTCGAACCAGACCACCGGCCCGCAGGCCGGGCAGCTGATCGGCTGGGCATGAAAGCGGCGGTCGGCCGGATCGGCATATTCGCGCGCGCAGTCGGGGCAGAGGGGAAAGGAGGCGAGTGTCGTCGTGGCCCGGTCGTAGGGGAGGGTGCGGATGATCGTGGCGCGGGGGCCGCAGTCGGTGCAGTTGGCAAACGGATGGCGATGGCGGCGGTCGGCGGGATCGCGGATCTCCGCCAGGCAGGCGTCGCAGGGGGCGATATCGGCCGGGAGCGACGTTGCCCCTCCGGCCTGTCGGTGGCTGTCGAGGATCGTGAACCCTGCGGCCGATCTCGGGCCGGCATGGGCAGCGCTGCGGCGGGGCGCGAGCGTCACGACATCGATCCACTCGATCCGGGCTTGCGGCGGGGGAGCCCCACGCAGGCCGCGCTCGAAGGCGGCGACGGCGGCCTCCTCCCCTTCGATCTCGATCGCCACTCCTGACGAGTCGTTCTCCACCCAGCCATCGAGGCCGAGGCCCGTAGCCAGCCGCCACACCCAGGGGCGAAAGCCTACCCCCTGGACCACGCCGCAGACCCGGAATCGGCGGCAGCAGCGAACTCCAGCGAACGGCGGCGTCTGGTCATCGACTGCCATGGCCCCTCCGGGCTCACCCCGGCCAACGTCGTGACCGAATCGAGCCGCCTCCCCGTCAACGTTTCCGGCGGCTCACCGCTGGCCGATGCAGACGAGCTTCTCCTGCCGCCGGTCGCCGCTGGTGACGGCAACGCGGAAATAGAGCCTGCCGCCGCTGATCGCCGGTGATGCGAAGGTCTCGTCACCGAGCCGATTGACGGCCAGTTCCTCGAACTTTTCCGGCGTCGCTCGGAAGACGTGCGTCTGGCCGGTCTCGCTCGTGGCGAAGATCGTCTCACCGAGCATCACCGGCGAAGCGCTGAAATTGCCGCCGAGGCGCTGCTTCCACTTCTCCTCGCCGGTAGCGGCATCGAAGCAGGCGGCGATTCCGGCATCGAGGATCGCGTAGAGGTGCCCCCGGGAATAGAGGAGCGAGGGAACATAGACGCGCTCGCCGTTCTCCCAATCGACCGTCCCGGAGCCGTCGGCCCGATAGGCGGCGATGTGATTGCGGGGATAGCCACCGGAGGAGTAGACGCGCTCGCCGTCGGTGACGGTGGTCGTAACGCACTCCGTCGTCGCCCCCTCCTTCTCCCACAGCGTGTCGCCGGTGGCCGGATCGAGCGCTGCGACCTTGTCGCAGCCTGTCAGAATGAGCTGATCGCGGCCAAACAGCTTCCAGACGACAGGTGAGGAATAGTTCGGTACCGGCGGCCGTTCCTTTTCCCAGAGCACCTTGCCGGTGGCCGGATCGAGCGCTGCGACGCGGCCCCGATTCCTATGATCGGCGACGACGAACACGCGGCCGTCGTGGACCAGCGGCGAGGCGCCGTAGCCCTGGTGGATGGCGTAATCGCAGACGCGCGTCTGCCAGAGGATCGTGCCGTCGGGGTCGAGGGCCGTGCAGAAGACGGCGTCGGAGTTGGGGAACGTGATGAAAAGGCGGCCACCGTCGGCGGAAACGGTCGTCGAGGCGCCGGTCGATTTTTCATTCTTTCGCATCGCGCCTTCCGCATGGACCTGACGCTGCCAAAGCGGCTTGCCGGTGGCGCGTTGGTAGGCGAGCACCGACTGGCTGCCGGTCGCTTCGTCGCAGGTGGCGAGATAGACCCTGTTCCCCACCACCGTCGGCGAGCCGTTCCCCCGGCCGGGAACATCGACGGTCCAGACGACGTTCGCAGCATCGCCCCACGTCTGCGGCACGTGTTGCCCGGCCGCAGCCTGGCCGTCGTGGGTCGGGCCGCGCCAGCCGGGCCAGTCGTCGGCGTCGGGGGGGGCGGCGGCGAGGGGCGGCGCGAAGAGGGCGAAGAACGTGACCATGCCGACAGCGACGCCGACGCGCTCGAGGAGCGATGCCAGGCAGGGAGCGGCCAGGCAGGGAAAGGCGGGGCGGACGCGGGGGGACCTTGGCTGGAGGGACACCGGGATGCTCCTGGAGGCGTGACGTCGCGCCGCTGCTCGGCCGCAGCGCAGAGCATACCACCCCCTCGGGGAGCCCGGCTCACCCCGCCGCAGCGTCTGGAGAACCCGCTATGATCTTGCAGCCCCTCCCTTTCATCCCCGTAGGAGACCCGGCACATGAGGCGTTCCGTCCAGCCCTCCGGCCAATTTTTCCGCCGACCGTCCGCTTGGCTGCTGCTGGCCGTTTGGCTCCCGTGCCTCCCCCATCCGATGACGACCGCCGCCGAACCGACTCCGATCAATCGCCCCTGGACCGGCCCCTACGGCGGCGTCCCGCCTTTCGACGAGGTTCGCGTCGAGGATCTCGGGCCTGCCCTCGAAGCCGCCATGGAAGCGGAGCTCGACGCCGTCGCCAAGATCGCCGCCAACCCCGCTCCGCCGACGTTTGCCAACACGATTGAGCCGCTCGAGAGGGCCACGCGCGACTTTGAACGCGTCCAGACGATCTACGGCATCTGGGGAAGCAATCTCGCCGACGACGCCGTCCAGAAAGTCGAGCGTGAGATGGCGCCGAAGCTGGCGGACCTTGGCGATCGGATCTTCCAGAATCAAAAACTCTTCGACCGGATCAAGGCGGTCTACGAAACGCGGAAGACCGCGGGGCTTTCCCCAGAGCAGCAGCGCCTCGCCTGGCTCCTGTACACCGACTTCGTCCGCGGCGGCGCGGCCCTTGATACGAAAGCGAAGAAGGAGATGGCGGCGATCAATCAAGAGCTCGCCACGCTCTCGACGAAGTTTTCCCAGAATGTTCTCAAGGACGAGAACGACGCGCTCGTGATCATCGACGCCGCCGCCGGCCTGGCCGGGCTCCCCGAGTCACAGAAGACCGCCGCCGCCGCTGCCGCCGAGGCCCGCGGCCACAGAGGGAAGTGGGCGATTCAAAACACCCGCTCGAGCGTCGAGCCGTTCCTGACGTATGCCGAAGACCGGGCGCTGCGGAAGCAGGTGTTCGAGATGTTCGTCAGCCGCGGTGACGGCGGCGGTGCCACCGACAACAACACGACGATCCGTCAGATCCTCGAACTGCGGGCCCGCCGTGCCCGCCTTCTGGGGCACGCCACGCACGCCCACTGGCGCCTGGAAAACTCCATGGCCAAAACGCCCCAGCGCGCCATGGCACTGATGGAGGAGGTGTGGGGGCCGGCCGTCGCCGAGGTCAAGCAGGAAGTTGCCGACATGGGAAAAATCGCCGCCGCCGAAGGGGCGAAGATCACGATTGAGCCTTGGGACTACCGCTATTACGCCGAGAAGGTGCGGAAGAAACTCTACGACCTCGACGAATCGGAGGTCGTCCCCTACCTCCAGGTCGACAAGCTCCGCGAGGGGATGTTTCATACCGCGGCGAAGCTCTTCGATCTCCACTTCACGCCGGTCCCTTCAGGGAGCGTGCCCGTCTTCCATCCCGATGTGACGGTGTGGGAGGTGAAGGATGGCCAGGGCAAGCATGTCGGCCTGTGGTATTTCGATCCTTTCGCCCGGCGCGGCAAGCGCTCGGGGGCGTGGATGAACGCCTACCGCAACCAGGAACGCTTCGACGGTGAAACGACGACGATCGTCTCCAACAACTCCAACTTCGTGAAGGCCCCTCCGGGTGAGCCGACGACGATCTCCTGGGAGGATGCGACGACGCTCTTCCATGAGTTTGGCCATGCCCTCCACGGGCTGTGCTCGAACGTCAGCTATCCGTCCCTCGCGGGCACGAGCGTGGCCCGCGATTACGTCGAGTTTCCCTCGCAGATCCTCGAGCACTGGCTCCCCACCCCGGAGATCCTCTCGGGTTACGCCCTCCATGTGGAGACGGGAAAGCCGATCCCCGAGGAGCTCGTGGCGAAGATCAAGAAGGCGGAGACGTTCAACCGCGGCTTCAAGACGGTCGAGTTTCTCGCCAGTGCGCTGGTCGACATGAAGCTTCATCTCTCCACGCCGACGGCCGACCCCGACGCCTTCGAGCGTGACACGCTCACGGGCTTGGGGATGCCGCGCGAGATCGTCATGCGCCACCGCACGCCGCAGTTCAACCATGTCTTCTCCGGCGACGGTTATTCAGCCGCCTACTACAGCTATCTGTGGAGCGACGTTCTCACGGCCGATGCCTGGGAAGCCTTCACGGAGGCGGGGGGGCCGTGGGATCCGGCCGTGGCCGAGCGCCTGAAAAGCCACGTCTTCTCGGTCGGCAATACCGTCGACCCGGCCGACGGTTACCGGGCCTTCCGCGGCAAGGACGCCGCAACGGGAGCGCTGATGCGGAAACGCGGCTTCGAAGCCTCGGCGGAGTGACGGATGGCTCGAGGTCGCCTCCTCACTCGATCGCCTCCTCCGGCGACTCGATTGCCCGCCGCAGGTCGTCGAGAAACCGGGCCGCCGGGCCGCCGTCGACGCGGCAGTGGTCAAACGTCAGAGAGAGCGTCATCAGGTCACGGATCGCGATCGATTCAGCGCCGCCTGTGTCGGCGACGACAACCGGCTCGCGGCGGATCGCCCCCACGCCCAGAATCGCCGTCTGTGGCCCATTGATGATCGGCGTGAACTCATCGACACGAAAGCCGCCGAGATTCGTGATCGTGAACACGCCCCCCTCCATCGCCGCGGCCGGAAGCTTTTGAGCACGGGCTTTTTCAACGAGCGCGCGTGACTCGGCCGTGATCTCCGCAAGCGTTCGCCTGCCGACGTCGCGAACCACCGGCACGAGCAGCCCCCCTTCGGTGTCGACGGCGATCCCGATGTGGAGGCTGTCGGCATCGGGGAGAACGAGCGCACCTGAAATGTCCCAGCAGCCAGCCAGGCTGGGGTGCCGCAGCAGCACGTCGGCGACGATCTTGGCGAGGAGATCGGTGTAGGCAGGCACCGGCAGCGTGCCGGCACACTTCAGCCGGCTGCGCAGCGCCGCCAGCGCCGTCACGTCGGCCCGGGTGTGGAGCGTCACCGGAGCATTTTCAGCTTGGCTTGCGAGCATCCGCTCGGCGATCGTCCGCCGCCGCTTCGGCAGGCCGGCCAGGCGCGAAAGGGCTGATTTTCCAGAAGACGCCCCGGCTGCTGCGGGCCGGGACGCGCCGAGTACATCGGCCTCGCGCACCCGCCCGCCCCGGCCGCTGCCGGGGAGCTGCGCCCAGTCAACGCCTAAACGGGAAGCCGTCGCCCGGGCCCGCGGCGTCGAAACCCTACGGCCTCCGGGGGCACTTCCCGTGGCACTTCCGACGCCCGCCACGACCACATGAAATACGTCGTCGACCATGATCCGCCCGGCGGGGCCGGAGCCGGCGACCGTTGCCACATCAACCCCCAATTCCCGCGCCAGGCGGCGGATCGTCGGTGACGTCGGGCCGCCGACCGGGCGGGGCGCCGGGGGGGCGAGCGACGCCGGGGCTGCGGCGGCCGCAGCGGGAGCCGGATGGCTTGGCGCTGTGGCCGGTGCCTCGGCGGGGGCCGGCGTCGCCTCGGGCGCGGAGACAGGCGGCGCTTCGCCGTCGGCCAGGAGCCAGCCGATGAGCGTCCCAACCTTCACCACCGCCCCTTCCCCCGGGGCTCCGGCCGGCACGTGGAGGATCCCGCCGTCGATCGACTCCACTGGCTCGACCGACTTCTCCCCTTCGAGCTCGAAGAGGGGCTCGCTCGGCTTCACCCGGTCGCCCGGCGCTTTCAACCAGCGCACGAAGGTCCCTTCCTCCATCGACCAACCGAGACGTGGGATGCGGATGTCGTAGGCCATGGCTTTTTATCTGCTTCCTACTCGGCGACAAGCGCCCGGATTGCGGCGAGGCAGTCGTCGGCATTCGGCACGACGACCGCTTCGAGCGACGGGGCATAGGGCGTCGGCACGAAGGCTCCGGTCAGCCGGCGGACCGGGGCGTCGAGGTCATCAAACCCTTCATCGGCAACGCGGGCGGCGACCTCGGCGGAAAAGCCACACGACGCCGGCGGTTCATCGACGACAAGCAGCCGACCGGTGCGCTCCACCGAGGCGAGGATCGTCTCCATGTCGAGCGGCGAGACCGTTCGTGGATCGATCAGCTCGACGTCGATTCCCTCGGCCGAGAGCTGATCGCAGACGCTCGACACGAGATGGACCATCCGGGCCAGCGCCACCACCGTCACGTGCCGGCCCCGGCGGACGATGTTGGCGACGCCGAACGGGATGTCATAGAGCCCCTCAGGGACCGGGGTCTTGTGCCCCATCAGCTCGCGGTGTTCGAGAAACAGGACCGGATCGCTGCCGCGGAGGGCGTGCGTAAACAGCCCCTTGGCATCGGCGGCATTGGAGGGAACGACGACCCGCAGCCCCGGCACCTGGGCATACATTCCGTAGTAGCTGCCGGAGTGATGGGTGGCGGCACAGTGGCCGATGCCGATGCAGCCGCGGAGGATCACCGGCATCCGCAGCCGGCCGCTCGACATGTAGCGCATCTTGGCGATCTGATTGATGATCTCGCCGGCCGAGTCGAGGACGAAATCGGCGAACATGAAGTCGATCACCGGCCGGGCGCCAGCCATCGCCGCGCCGCAGGCGAGCCCGACGAAGCCGCGCTCGCAGATCGGCGTGTCGCAGAGGCGCTCCGGGCCATACTTGGCAAACAGCCCCGTTGTCGTGGCGAAGTTGCCGCCACGGACGCCAATCCCCTCCCCCATCACGAAGATCGACGGATCGGCCGCCATCGCCTCGTCGAGCGCTTGCAGCGTCCCCTGCGCCCAGGTCCGCGGCGGGCCGTCCCTGTTGACGCCGTGCGCCTGCGGCGGCACCGGCCCGGCGGGCTCCGCGACGGCGTAGACATCCTCGAGCGCCGTGGCCGGCGCCGGCGGCGGGCTCGCCTCGGCCGCGGCCCGCGCTTGAGTCACGACAGCCTGGACGTCGGCCTCGATCGCCGTCAGATCCCCCTCGGGGACACCCAGCTGCGTGAGAACGGCGCGGAGCCTGGCGATCGGGCACTTCTGTTTCCAGGCGTCGACTTCCTCGCGGGTGCGGTAGGTGAAGTCACCCATTCCCTCGGCATGGGCCCGAGTGCGGTAGGTGCGGCATTCGAGGAGCGTCGCCCCCTCACCCCGTCGCGCCCGCTCCACCGCCTCCCGGGCGGCGGCATGGACGGCGACGAGATCGTTGCCATCCAGCTCCACGCCGGCGAGGCCGTAGGAGGCGGCGCGGCGGCCGACTTGGGGGATGCCGCTTGAATAGCTGAAGGGGACTTCAGTGGCGAAGCCGTTGTTCTCGCAGACGAACAGCACCGGCAGCTTCCAGATCGCTGCCATGTTGAGGCCTTCGTGGAAGGCGGCGTTGTTGACAGCGCCGTCGCCGAAGAAGGCGACCGCCACGGCGCCGTCGCGGCGCAGCTTGGCGGCATACCCGGCGCCGCAGGCTTGAAGAATGCAGGGGCCGACGATGCCGCTGGTCCCCATCATCCCGATCTCGGGGGCAAACAGGTGCATCGAGCCCCCCCGCCCGCGCGAGCAGCCCGCCGCGCGGCCAAACAGCTCGGCGCAGAGATCGGCCGGCGGCATGCCCTTGGCGAGGGCATGGCCATGGCCGCGGTGGGTGCTGAAAACGGTGTCGCACGGAGAAAGATGACCGCAGACGCCGACGGCCACCGCCTCCTGGCCGACATACGTGTGGCACGCGCCATGGACGAGGCCGCGGGTGTGGCTGCGGGCGAGCTCCTCTTCGGTGAGACGGATGACCAGCATCGCCCGGAAGCGGTCGACGAGGACGTCGATATCAGAGGCAGCGGCAGAGGTCGTCATCAGGGTGGCCCGACATGGTGAGCGGTGAACGGAGGAGCAACGCCATCAGGAGGCTGGCGGGGCAAAGCCACGGCTTCCGCCGGCGTTCATCGCCATGTTGCCCCCATCCATCGGGATCAGGGCCCCGGTGATCCAGGAGCTGGAATCAGAGGCGAGAAACACGATCAGCCCCTGGATGTCGTCGGGGCGGCCGAGCCGGCCGGCAGGGATCCCGGAGAGCCATTTCTGCTCGATCGCCGGATCGGCGGCGATCCGCTTCTCCAGCGACGGATTGCGGACCTGCGCCGGGAGGATCGCATTCACGCGCACCCCGCCGCCGGCCCATTCGGTGGAAAGCTCGCGCGTCATCTGCACCACCGCCCCCATCGCCATGCTGTAGGCGATGTGGCCGCGGCCGAGGGCTGTCATGCTCGCCAGCGACCCCGTATTCACGATCGAGCCGCTTCCCGCAGCGAGCATCCGCCGCCCTGCCTGCTGGCAGAGGGCAAACCGCCCCACGACGAGATTCTCGAGCACCTGCCGCAATTGCTCCACCGAAAGCTCGCGGGGGTCGGCGAGGATCCCCTCGCCGGCGATGTTGGCGAGAAAATCGATCCGGCCAAGCTCGCCATCGAGCCACGTAAAAAGCTCCTCGGCAGCCTTCGGGCTCGAGACATCATGCTCGCGGGCGAAGGCCGTTCCCCCGCCGGCGGCGATCGCCTCGCCGGTCCGCAGCATGCCGGCGAGATCGCGATCGAGCATCACGACGGTCGCGCCGTGGGCTGCCAGCGCCATGGCGCTGGCCCGCCCCATGCCACTGGCAGCCCCTGACACCACCGCCACTTTGCCTTCGAGATCGAACAGGCCGTCAGCCACGAGAGTTGTGCTCCAAGTTCTTCCTTGTCCGCAGCGTTGGCCACTCGAGCTTTCGCCACACAATCAGCGCCATGGCCACGCCCCACAGCATCACCGCCACGAGTGGCCCGATGCCGAAACTGCCGACGAGCGATGGAGCGATGATACCGCCGATGTTCGCCACGGAGTTGATCAGCGCGATCCCCGCCGCCGCCGCCACGCCGCCGAGGAACAGCGGCGGCAGCGCCCAGAAGACCGGCAGCACCGCCATCATCCCTGCCTGGGCAACGCACAGCCCTGCCAGCTTCGTCCACGGATCCCCCCCCTGCCAGGCGAAATACCAGCCGACGGCCGCGGCTGTCAGCGCCCCGGCGACAAGCGTGGCCCGCGAACGCATGCGGTCGGAGATCCGGCTGACGACCACCATCGCCACCACCGAAAGGATGCTCGGGAGCGTCGTCAGAAGCCCGATCTTCCAGTACACCCCCTTGCCGGCGAACATCGGCTCCACGAGGTGGCGGATGGGGTCCGGCAGACTCCCGACGAACTCCGGCACCACCCCGTCGGATGCGGCCAGAATCGGCTCGAACGAATCTTTGACGAGCTTGGGGAGATACGCTCCGGTGGCGTTCGTGCCGACAGCCACACTGAAGTAGAGGGCGATCAGCAGCCAGACACGCGGATCGGCGAGCGCTCCGAGCTTCTCGTGGCCGCCGACACGCTGACGCGTCGTGTCTTCCGCGGCCAATTCCCCTTCGAGCCATCGGCGTTCGTCGGCGGCGAGCCAGCGGGCATCACGCGGAGCGTCGGGGAGGAACCAGAGGACGGAGAAACCGAGAAGAATCGCCGGAATCCCTTCGAGAACGAAGAGCCACTGCCAACCGGCCAAGCCGCCGGTCCCCTGAAATCGATCCATGATCATCCCGGAAACGGGATTGCCGAGGATTCCCGAGATCGGAATCGCGAGCATGAAGCCAGCCACGACGCGGGCGCGCTGGGCCGCCGGAAACCAGGCCGTCAGATAGTAGATGATGCCGGGGAAGAAGCCCGCCTCCGCCACGCCGAGGAGGATCCGGGCGCCGTAGTAGCTCCACGGCCCGGTGACGAAGGCCGTGAGCATCGAAACAAACCCCCAGGTGACCATGATCCGGGCGATCCAGGCCCGGGCCCCGAAGCGCCGCAAAAGGAGATTACTCGGCACCTCGAAGAGGAGATAGCCAACGTAGAAGAGGCCGTAGCCGAGATCGATGACGGGATCGGAGAGCGAAAGATCGGTCTTCATCCGCAACCGCGCGAACCCGACATTCGAGCGGTCGATGATGTTGAAGACATACAGCAGCGCCAGGAACGGCACGAGCCGCCAGGCGATTTTCGCGAGCGTGCGCCTCCCGATCGCCGTCTTGTCGCCCGTCGCGTCCATTCCGCCTCCTCCGCTGTGTCCAACGGGAGGAAAAAGGTGGCAGCCACCATTTGCCCACGTTGTTGTTCACCGCACATCGTCCGCCCGGGGCAAATGGTGGCTGCCACCTTTTTCCTCACACGCCCGTCAGCCGCTCCGCCTGTTCCTCGGTGACAGGATTGGTGAGCGTGCCAATCCCCTCGATCTCGATCGACACCGAATCGCCGCCCCGGAGAAAGACCGGCGGCGTGTGGGCGAAGCCGACGCCGTGTGGCGTGCCGGTGAGGATCACCGTCCCCGGCCGGAGCACGCTCGACGCCGAGAGAAACTCGATCAACGTCGGCACGTCGAAGATCATGTCGTCGGTGTTCCAGTCCTGCATCACCCGGCCGTTGAGAACGGTGCGGATCTTGAGGGCATTGGGATTGGCGATCTCGTCGCGCGTCACGAGGACCGGCCCGAGCGGGCAGAAGGTGGCGAACGTCTTCCCGCGGCACCACTGCCCTCCCCCTCCCTGCCGCTGCCAGTCGCGGGCGCTGACGTCGTTGGCGCAGGTGTAGCCGAGGACATGCTCGAGGGCGTTTTCACGCTTGACGTTGTGGCACGTTTTGCCGATCACGACCGCCAGTTCGCATTCGTAATCGACCTCCCGGCTGTCGAGCCGGCGCGGCAGGACGATCGGGTCGCCGGGGTTTTGGACCGTGCCCGAATTCTTCATGAACAGCACCGGATGGCTGGGAATCGCCTGCTTCCCTTCCTCGGCATGCCGGCGGTAATTGAGGCCGATGCAAAGGATGTCGCGCGGCTCGAGGGGCGCCAGCCGCTTCTCGACCCGGACGACCGCGCCGGTGTCGACGAGCTCACCGAACAGATCCCCCTCGAGGAGCGTGACACGGCCGTCGCCATGTTCGTTGCCGAGGTGCTCGTGGCCTTTGATCGCAAAGCGGACGATCCGCATCGGGGCTTCTCCGGGGTTGGGCGGTCGGGCTTGAGGGGTGAGTCAGGGGTACTGCTTGGGGGCAAGACGTGGCGGGAGCATCCATCGCCGGGAATCAGTCACCAATCAGGGCGATCGCCCGGCCGTAGCCGCCACGCGTGCCGGCGATCTTCACCGGCGCGAACATGAAGAAGGCGTCGTGGTCGGCGATCGCCGCGACATTCGTGAGATACTCGATGACGGCCATCTCCGCGGTGGCCGCCGCCCAGTCGATCGACTGCGACTGTACGGCATCGACGCCACCGAGCGTCGGCCCATCGGTGCCGAGGCAGCGGATCCCGCGCGTCGCCAGCCAGCGAATCGCCTCCGGCGTCGGCTGCGGCCAGCCTTCCGCCTCGCCGGCGAGCGGCGCCACGAACATGCCGTCTTTCTCCGGACCGGCCGGGAGCGGCCGGAAACGGTCGTCGGAATAGCCCGACCAAAAGACCACCACCTCGCCGGGAAGAAACGGCCGCGTCGCCTCATGCTCCTCGAGAAACGCCCGGTTGATCACCGGCCCGGCTGGCCTGTCGGTATCGAAGCCCCCCGCCCCGCGCATGCCGCGGACATCGACGACATGCGCCGGCCCCATCAGCTGCGAAAGCTCCGCCGACTCCGTCCGCACCGTCGCCGCAGGGAGCGCCCCGTAGCGGGCCTCATGGGCCGTGATCCGTGCCCGGATCGCCGGCTCGGCCTCCTCGATTTCAGTCCGGTTGGCGGGCAAGGAAAACGACGGGAGAACGACATGCGTGCCGGCCATGCTGTCGAAGAGGTGGGTGAGGGCGAAGAACGGGCCGCGGGCGGCGTTGAACTTATTGAGCACCTTGCTGACGTACCGCCCCCCTTCCTCCCCCGGCCCGCGCCCCGGCCAGACCACCGGGAGATCCTCGTCAAGCGTCACGGAGAGATCGACCACCCGCCGGGCCCGCGCCCGGGCGATCAACTCGGCGGCGAGCTTCGGCTCGGTGATTGCCACACAGCGGCACTCGCCCCCTGACCCCCCGGCATGCTTGGCGGGGAGGAGGGCGAAAAATGCCCCCGTCGTCGGCAGGCTCCCGAGATTCGTGGCGCACTCCACCCACACCATCCCGCGCTTACCACCGGCCTGGTGGGTCGCCACGGCGAGGTTCGGCAGCGGCCCCATGCTCGCGCCATCGAGGCCGAGCGTCATCACGCCCCGGTCGGCGAGATAGTCCATGGTGGCGGCCGTCGGCGCGGGCCAGCCCGGCGCTTCTTTCTTGAGCGCCGCCGCCACGAACCGCTCCCCTTCCGGAAACGGCTTGTAGAAGTCGTCGGTGTAGTCGCTGCGGAAGAGGACGACATCGCCCGGCCCGAGACGCCTGTGCGTCATCTCCCACTGGCGCACCACTTCCGGGCCGACCAGGACGCTCGATCCCTTCTCGGCGCTGTCGCGCCCCTGGCGGACGTCGATCACGCAGGCCGCGCCGCAGAACTGCCAGGCGGGCACCTTCTCGCCGGTCACCAGCCCCATCGGCCCGGCACCGGGAAGACCCGAATCGGGGGGTGGAACGAAGTGCGCGGGGGCATCCCACTGCGTGCCGGTGTGCTCATCGATGACGAGCATGTCGCGGTGGCGGCCGCTGCGGCCAAACGTCGCGGTGGGGATCACCGCCATCGGCGTCATCCCCGCCGGCCAGACACAGGGGAGCTCGGGGGCGATGGTGAGCGTCAGGTCGCGGACGTGGTCGCGGAGCACGGCCACCGAATCACCGAGAACGAGCGGCGGCGGCGCCCGATCATCATCATCCGCCGCGCGGAGGGCGAATCCAGCGAAAATCGCCCCGGCGGCCAGCAGCGGCACGGACCACGATCGAAGCAAGCGGACCATGCAACACCCCCCCGGATTCCCCCACACGCCATCCCCACGGCGACCCGATCCCCACGGCGACCCGATCACCACGGCGACCCGATCACCACGGCGACCCCTTCACCACGGCCATTCAAGATCGACGATCGCGTCAGCCTCCGCAAGCTTCGCCCGCACATCGGCGGGAAGCGCGATGCCGGCGGCGAGGCTGTGGCGATACTGCTCCCACTCGAGGTCGCCGGGGAGGCGGACCCGATCGCTGCCCTCGGCCGGCGCCGCCCCACGGACCTCGGCCGCGAAGCGGGCCAGCGACGCGGCATAAGCGTCGGGATCGGCGATCGCACTGATGTCGAAAACGATGAAGCCGGCGTTGTGGAGCGTCGGATCGCCCGGCGCATCAAACAGCCAGCTCCCCACCTGCGTCGTCACCGCGCCGCCGGCAAGTATCCCGGAGAGCCATTCGGCAAGGACGCCGATCCCGTAGCCCTTGTGCCCCGCCATCGGCGCCAGGCTCGCATGCTGTGGATACAAGGATCCGTCGGCGGTGGGCAGGCCGCGCTCGTCGATGAGCCAGGAAGCGGGAATCGGCTCACCGCGCTGGACGGCGGCATACACCTTCCCCCCCGCCACGGCAGCGGTAGCGATGTCGAGGAAGATCGGATCCCCCCCGGGCACCGGCGCCCCCCAGGCGAGCGGATTGCTTCCCAGTACCGCCCCGCGCGATCCGGCCGCGGCGACACTCGGCCGGTCGTTGCCGACGACCAGCGCGAAGAAGCCCTCCCGCGCGGCGCGGACGGCGTGGGCGCCGGCGGCGCCGATGTGGCCGGTGTTCCGCAGGCCGACATAGGCCACGCCGACGTTCCGCGCCTTCTCGATCGCTACATCAACAGCGAAATGGCAGCCGATCTGGCCGAGGGAGGCGTCGCCATCGAGGACGGCAAACCCGGGCCCCTGGCGGACCATTCGCGGCCGGGCGTCAGGCTTGTAGCCCCGTGCCACGAGCTTCTTCAGATAGCCGGGGAGGAGCTTCGTGCCGTGAGTAAACACGCCCATCGAGTCGGAGAGAACCAGCGGCTCGGCCGCATGGCTGGCGTCGGTCGCCGAGAGACCGGCGCGAACGAAGGCCTGCTCAACCCAGGCCGAGAGCATCGCCACGGGGATGGGGCTCGGGGCGGGATGATCGCTCGACATGGACCTTACTCCCGCGTGGGAACCTTCCGGAGATCGAGTGCCGTCAGCTCCGCGTGCCGCCCACGCCATTGACGACACTCGGCAGCGGCTCGCCGCGGATCGCCATCACGGCCAGCTCCGCGGCGCCCGAGCGGAGCCGTTTCACCGCCGCCGGGCTGACACTCGCGATATGGGGGGCGAGGATGACGTTGGCGCGACCGAGGATCGCGTGGCCCGCGGGAATCGGCTCCGGCGCGAAGACATCGAGCGCGGCGCCGGCGACGTGGCCGGAATCAAGCGCGGCAACCAGTGCCGCCGGATCGACGAGATCGCCCCGCGAAAGATTGACGATCAACACACCCGGCTTCATCCGGGCGAGGTTCGCCGCGCCGATCAGACCGCGCGTCTGCGGGAGCGACGGACAATGGAGCGAGACCAGATCACTCTCCATAAGCAGCCGATCAAGCGTCGCCGGCTCCGCCCCCATCTCGCGGATCGTGCTTTCGGCCACCGCCGGATCGCTGACGAGCACCCGGCCGCCGAAGGCGATGAGCCGGCGAATCACACCGCGGCCGATGCGCCCCGCGCCGACAACGCCGCAGGTCATGGAGGCGAGCGTGCGGAAGCCCTCGACGCCGGTGGCGAGCCCCCAGCCGCCGCCACCAACCTTCGTCGCGTGGGGAACAACCTGCCGCGTCAGCGCGAGGATGAAGGCGAGGGTGTGATCGGCGACCTCGTCGATGCAGTAGTCGGGGATGTTGCAGACGGGGATACCGCGGGCTAGGGCTGCGTCGCAGTCGACGTTGTCGTAGCCGATCCCGTAGCGGACGATCGCCTTCGCCCGCCCCATGGAGGCGATGACGTCGGCATTGATCGGGGCAAACTGCGTGATCACCGCATCGGCATCGGCGACCGCGGCGGCAAGGACGGCAGGATCCTTGGAACGCGGATCGACGACCGTGCATCCGGCCCGCTCGAGAATCGCCCGTTCGAGATCGATGTCGTCAAACGACCGGTCGGTGATCACGACCTTCATGAAAGCCCCCGTCTTGCCCTGCCACCCCCAAAAGCCCCCCTGTCGACAGTCGACGGGCAGCGATCCGGGAGTGTAGCGCCCATGTCGACGGACTGTCAACGAGGGCCGGAAACGTGGCCAGCCGTCAGCCCCCGGCTGCCTCGACCTCGTCGCGCGTCGGGCAGCCGAGCCGGCCGCCGAAGCGCGTGCACTTGAGCGACGCGGCGACGACGGCAAACCGGGCGGCGGCCTCGATCGTCGCCCCCTCGGCCAGCCGCAGCGCCAGCGCCCCATGAAAGACATCCCCGGCGGCGAGCGTGTCGACGACCTCGACGCGCGGCGCCGGCACGCGCCACAGCTCCCCGGCTTCGATCCACGCATAGCCGTCGAGCCCGCAACTGGCGCCGACATGCCCGGGATGGCCGGCGGCGACCAGCCGCAGCGCCGCTTCGAGATCGCTCAAACCGGTGTGAAGGAACAGCCCGGCGTCGGAGAAGACCGCATGCGACGAGAGCGGCACGAGCCGGGCGAGGATGTCCGGGGGGGCGATGTCGGCATCGAGCATTCCCGGCACGCCGGCCGCCCGGGCCGCCACGAGCGCCGCCGCAGCGCCCTCGGGCCAGCGCGTGTCGACATGGACGAAATCAGCGCTCGCGATCCGCTCGAGCGGGAGCCAGTCGGCCGCGGCATCGAGGCTCGCGTCGTGGTAGGGGACGACGAGCCGGTCCCCCCGGGCATCGATGATGCTGACGGCGATCGACGATGTTCCCCCCGGCACGCTCCGCACGGCCGAGACATCGAGGCCTGCCGCGGCCAGTTCGCGGCGCATCCCAACGCCGCGCGGATCGTCGCCGACACGCCCCCACACCGCTCCCTGCCCCCCGAGGCGGACAAACGCACAGGCCGCCGACACGGCCATACCATCGACCACCTCGGCGGCGTCGGTGGCAAGCACCTTCCCCGGCACGGCCGGCACCTCGGGCACACGGTAGAGCGTCGTCGTGCAGATCCCCCCCACGGCAACAAGTCGTGCGGGATGGAACGGCGTCCGATCCTTCATCAGCCATCCCCACGATGCCTGCCCAAGGCGTCTTCTCGGCGCGCCACCGCCAGTGACAGGGCATCACACACCGTTCCGAAGGATGTGTAAGCCGCGATGCCGATGGGTCTGCTCGAAACCGCTTCGACGAACCCGATCGTCCGCCCATCCACGCGCAGCGGATACTCGACCGAGCCGAGGAGCTTATGCTCCCCCTGCCATCGGGTCGCGACGACGTCATCAGGGGAGAGTGGGCGGTTTGTCCAGCGCGCCTGAAGCGAGCCCTCGGAAGGCGGCTGGCAGCCAGAAGATGCGCGGGCCAGATCTCCTCCGCGGGCGATCTCGAGCCATGGGTTGCCGGCCAACCAGACACGCACCCCTGACGCCGGGAGTGCGGCTGCAACCATGTCGGCGAACGTCGAGGTCAACGTCTCGATGCCGCCGCCACGAAGCATCATCCGGCAGACCTCCGCCACGAACACCGCCAACCGGGCCTGCTCGCGCGCCACCCGTTCCCCCTGCCGCTGGGCCGAGATGTCGACCGTGAAGCACCGGGTGTGGCGGAACTCGCCTTTCTCCCGATAGACGCTCGAGTGGATGGAGACGTTCTTGATCGATCCATCCTTGGCTCGAAGCTTCGCCTCATAGCCGGAGAGGCACTGGCCCGCGGAGAGCCGCGTCAGGATGTCCTCGATCACCGTCTCGTCGGCGTGGAACCGGGTGATCGGCTGGCCGACATACTCGGGCCGGGTGTAGCCGAGGAAGTCGAGCTCGGCCTTGTTCGCCCAAATGATGACGCCTTGCCCGTTCACCCAATGCAACGGCACATTCGCATTCTCGGTGAAGTCGGCCAGATCCCTCCGGCTGACTTCGAGCGCCTCCTCGAGCACCTTGCGGTCGCCGATGTCGCGGGCGATCAGCGACGCGCCCACGACCGTCCCGGCAGCGTCGTGGATCGGCGAGATCGCCACGGACACATCCAGCCGCCGGCCATCGCGGCGCACCCGAACGGTGTCGAAAGCCTCGACCCGGCGCCCCTCCCGGAGCAGGGCCCGGATCGCTCGTTCCTCGTGGAGCCGATCGGGAGGAAGCAGCGCCGTGATCGAGTTCCCCACCATCTCCCCGGCTGCATATCCGAACATCCGCTCTGCCGCACGATTCCAGCTCTTGATCGTCCCTTCGATGTCCTTGCCGATGATCGCATCCTCGGCGGATTCGACGATCTCCGCGAGTCGTTGGCGGTCCTGCTCGAGGCGCTGACGATGAAGGTCCCGCTGGACGCGATCGGTGACGTCACGGGCATCGGCATAAACCACCCCCTCCTCGGGGACTGGCCGGGCATTCCATTCGAGCCAGAGATAATGGCCGTCGGCATGGCGGTAGCGGTTGACGAACTGCTTGGTGTCAGCGCCGCTGGAAAGCTGTTGTAATTCAGCCACCGTCGTTTCGCGGTCATCGGGATGGATAAACTCGAGGAACTGACGCGACAGGAGGTCGACCAAGGAATACCCGAGCATCCGGGGAAAGTTGTCGTTGACCCTCCGGAAGTACCCGGAAAGGCTGGCGATGCAGAAAAGGTCGGCCGAAAGGTCGAAAAAACGCACCAGTTCCTGCTCGGCTCGCCGTTGACCGGATTCGAGATATTCGACACAGGCGGCGACGAGTTCCCCGGCGTGGCCTGGGCGATTCTCGGGCGCGGCCGCCAAACAGCGACGGCACAGCGCGATCATCGGCATCGGTCCCACGCTGGCGTCCAGCCTCGCGATCGCCCCGGATAGGTCCCCTTCCCGAGCCTGTCGCCACCTCTCCGCCAAGCCGTCGGCGGTGTAGGGCCGCCCACCGGTGAGGATCTCGCAGAGGATTCCACCGAGTCCGAAGACGTCGGCGCGACGGTCCACGGCAGCGACATCACCGCGCGCCTGTTCAGGAGACAGGTATCCCGGCGTGCCGAACACGCTGCCAGACAGCGTGTGCATGTCGTCGATCGACAAACCACCCGGTGATCGGGGCTCGCGGAGGGATGCCTGATGATCGGTCTGTTGCAGCGGAGAGTCGGCGGCGGCGACCGTGGCGTCCGGGAACTGCGCAGGGGCGCCGATGTCTTTCGCCAATCCCCAGTCCATCACGGTGACCATTCCGTACTCGCCGACCATCACGTTGGCCGGCTTGAGGTCTCGGTGGACGATCCCCGCAGCATGCGCCGCCGCAACGGCCTGGCATGCCTGGAGGAACACCGCGAGCAGACGCGGCAGATCTTCGCCACCCCGATCGCGTGTCGCGAGCAACTCGCCGAGCGTCTCACCGTGGAGCAACCCCATCACCATGTAGGCATGACCATCGTCGGTCATGCCGAACTCGTGCACGGCCATGATGCCAGGATGGTGGAGGCGGCTGGCAATCCTCGCTTCGCGGAGAAAACGCCGCACCGCCGCACTGCTTTCGTCCTCCAGCCGCATCGTCTTGATCGCGACCGAGCGCTGCAACTGGATGTCGACCGCCTCGTAGACAACCCCCATTCCACCCCGACCGATCTCCCGGACGATGCGGTAGCGTCCCACCGCGCCCACTTGCAGCATCGCCCCCGGGGTGAGTGCATCGGCGGGAGGTCCGGCCGGGTCGCCGGTCGTGTGGGTCTTGTGCCACAGGCCCTCGGCCACCTCGAGGGAAAGCGGCGACTGCGACCCGGTCTCGCCGAGGGTGCTCAAATCGGTGCGGTTGCCACCAGCCTGCCCGTCGCGGACACGGGCAGTCCTCAATCCCTCATCTCCCTGGCTTCCGGCTGCGAAAGTCGACTCCACGCACCACCCGCTTTCCGCGTGCGACAGTCCCCATCCCCCGTCTCCAACACCAGTCATCCTAACCGACTCCCGAGGACATCGACACGCTGGTCCGTCACGGGAGGGCAGAAAAATCCCTCGTGTCTTCGACGATCGCCGCAGACGCGAGAATCACAGGCACGGACAGTCTGGCGGCAGCACCATCCTCACCGCCCCCGGCACCACCTCGAAGCGGAAGCGGTGGGCCTTCATCGGCTCGCCGTCGAGGTTCACCGGAAGCTCGCCGGGGCTCTGCGTCTCAACCCACGGCACCCGCTGACGGACAATCCATCGCCCCCCGCGGAAGGGGGCGTTGGCGGAGACCGCGGCGGCCAGCTCGGCTGCCACCTCGGGGATATCGGTGAGCGCGAACGGCTTGATCGAAACGACATCGAGGAGGCCGTCGTTGATCCGGGCCTCGGGGGCGAGTGGATGGCCACCGCCGGCGAGGCGGCCATTGCAGACGGCGCCGACGATCATCCCGGCGCTGCTCTCGCCATCGGGCGTTCGCAGCGTGCAGGCGTAGGGGCGGAAGTTGACCGCCTTGAGAATCCCCATCAGCGTGTACGCCCCGCCGCCGAGGAAGTCTTTCAGCTCCACCGGCGTGTCGGCGGTGACCGCGGCCCCGAAGCCTCCGGAGGCGACATTCACGAAGTAGCGATCGTTGGCCCGGGCCACATCGACTGGCCGCGGCGCTCCCTCGCAGGCCAGCGTCAAGCTCGCGACAGGATCGATCGGGACGCGGCAGGCGGTGGCAAAGTCGTTGGCGGTGCCAAGGGGGAGGATCGCCATCGCCGGCTGCCGCGCCGGTTCGAGCGCCGCAAGCTGCATCAGGCCATTGGCCATCTCGTTGACGCTCCCATCCCCGCCACCGGCGATGATCCGTTCCACGCCCTCGGCAGCCGCCTCGGCGACGAGCCGCTCGACATCCCCCTTCTCCCAGGTGACGCGCACTTCGATCGGGTGCCCCGCGCGGCGGAGCGTGTGGACCGCGTCGCGGACCGGCTGGAGCCCCGCCTTCTTGCCATTGAGAATCAGTCGGACACGCATGGTAGGAGGCCTCCACGGTATTCTCTTTCAATCCCCCGATCCTACCCACTGCCCCGCGGCGATGCCGCGCTCCACAGGGATCCCATGCTCGATGCCGCCACGCGGGCCCGCGACTTTCCCGCTCTCGCGGGAAATGTGTATCTCAACACCGCCGCCGAAGGGATCCCGCCGCCGGCGGTCGGTGAGGGGCTCAGCCAGTATTTCCGCGACAAGCAGCTCGGGATGGATGGCCGGCTGCGGCACGCCGCGGTCCATACGGAAGCCCGCCGGCTCGCCGCCGAGCTGATCGGCCTCGACACCGACGATGTCGCCATCTGCTCCTGCTCTTCCGAGGCGTTCAATCTCGCCAGCCTCGCTCTCGGGCTCCGCGACGGGGATGAGGTCGTCGTCACCGATCTCGATTTCCCCGCAAGCGTCACGCCGTTTCTGCAAGATCGCTGCCCGGCCACCGTGAAGGTGTGGCGCTCGCGCGGGGGAAGCCTCGTGAACGAAGACCTCGTCGCGCTCCTCTCGCCCCGGACGAGGCTTGTTTCCCTGCCACTGGTGAGCTTCTACAACGGCTTCCGCGCCGCCGTGCCGGCGGTTGCCGAGGTCGTCCACCGCCATTCCCCGGCGCTGCTTGTCGTCGATGTCACACAAGGCCTGGGGCGGATCCCCCTCGATCGCGATTCGGGGGCCCTGGCCGGCGCTGATCTCATCGTCTCGAGCACGCACAAGTGGCTCCTCGGGCCCCATGGCGGCGGGATCGTCGGCGTGCCTCCACACCGCCGCGACGCCTGGACCGTGCCGGCCGGTGGCTGGTTCAACCTCCACGACGCCTTCGGGGCCGACCGCTTCGAGCGGGCCGAGAGCCTCCCCGGCGCCGCGAGCTTCGCCGTCGGGATGCCGAACTACCCCGCCCTCTACGCGATCAAAGGGGCGCTTGAGTATCTCTCCGGCATCGGCGTCGCCGCGATCGATCGACGGGCGGCGCCGCTGGTCGCCGAGTGCCTCTCCGGCCTGGGGGCCCTCGGCGTCGATCTCCTCTCCCCGACCGAGCCGGCGCGGCTGGCGGGGATCCTCGCCTTCCGCCACCCCCGGGCCGAGCTTGTCCATCGCTTTCTCCACGATCGCCAGATCCACGTCATGCACCACGCCGGCCGGCTCCGCGTCGCGCTTCACGGCTACAACACCGAGGCCGACGTCGCCACGTTTCTCCAAGCGCTCGGCTCCGCGCTCGACGCGATCTGATCCAGCGCACGAATGCAGCGAAGCACACCGCACGAGTGCGGCTCATCACACCGCAAGAGTGCGGCAGCCCGCGGCCGGAAACCTAAAACTCGGCATGCTGCCGGCCGGTGCCCGACACCGCCGCAAACAGATCGCGGCGGGCCTCGAGCATCGCCAGCGCCTGGTGGACGTCGGGAGGCTCGTCTGCAACGACTGGGGCGATCACGATCGGAGCTGCGGCCGTCGCCTCGGGCGTGATAACGGCTCGGCTTCCGCTTCCCCACGGCACGACGCTGACGACGAGCGCCGCAGCGATCCCGGCCAGCATTTCGGGGAGGAGCCGCTGCCGCGGATTCGATGCGGGTGCGAACCGGGCCCCGGCAAGCATGAGGCGGCGTTCTAGGGCCGCCTCCTCCATCGCCACGACGACGGTGTCCCGGAAGCCGGCATCCGGCGCGGGAAGACCGCGACCGCGGAGGAGCGCTTCGATCGCGTGGCCGCTCGGCTGCGATTCGGGGCCGAGACAATCGTCTGCGTCGTGAGGATCGAAAAGGTTCATCGGATCACCTCCACCGCGAGGGCCGCGCGGAGCTTGTCGAGGGCGTAGCGATAGCGTCCGGCGGCCGTATTCAGACTCACGTTGGTCACCTTCGCGATCTGCGCGAAGGTCAAGCCGCCATCGATCTTCAGGGCCACCACCTCCCGCTGGGCCTCCGGGAGGCCGGCCAGCGCCCAGGCCAGCCTGGCGTCAGGTTCGTCAGCGACGCCGGCCACGGCTTCCGAGACCATCCGGCCATCGGCCTCGCGCTCCCGTCCGATCCGCTCGATCGCCGTCCGTTCGAGGGCTTTCCGCTGCCGGCTCCGGGCGACCGCATGCCGCAGCGACGTGAAGGCATAGGCCTCGGGATCGTCAACGTCGCCGAGACAGGCCCCCGAACGCACCAGCCGCACGAACAGGTCGTGAACGATGTCTTCCGCCTCGGTGCCGGCGCAGCCGAGCGTCCGCGCGGCGCCGAGCAACCGGCCGGCGAGGCTGTCGTAGAGGGCCGCGAAGCCGGCCGAAGCCGCCGCCCCGTCGCCAGCAGGGGCTGTGTCGTCGCTCGTCATCGCATCGACTCCCCGCGCCATGGGTCGATCGGACGCTCCGCTCCGAGGACGCTCCAAAAAGCGTTATTCCCAAGGAGCCATGAGGCCCGAGATTTTGTATGCCTGCCTACTCCTGCTGGTCCAGCTCTTCCTGCTGGTCCCCCCGGGGGGCCGTTCGCACTCGCCGGACCGCCACCCCCTGTGGTTGTATCCCCGGCCGACCGCCGTGGGAAAGGGGCGGGGATTTACAGGAACGGGGCCACCACCGACGATTGGGGCGTCTGGCTGGCCACCACCGCCCCGCGGTTGGAAGTGGGCCGGCAGACCAGGGGAACAATTCACCGCCGCCCCCGCTTCGGGGAAGTCGGCGTCAGCATGGGAGACGACATGGGCTTTCACCAGACCAAGACACACCGCTCCGGCAAGCACTCCTACCACCAGATCGGACTCGTCCGCGGCCAGTTCGGCGACATCCCCGAGGACACTTGGCTCGACTTCCTCGCCAAGAACGGCTTCGACGGCTGGGAGGAGGCCTCGTGGGAGCTCGATCTCCCCCAGTGCGACACCGAGAGCGGCGCCGAGGCCTATGCCAAGAGCCGGGTGGAGAAGGCGAAGAAGCGGGGCTTGGAAATCTTCTCGATCGCCACCCATCTCCAGGGGCAGGTTCTCGGTGACGAGCCCTCCGCCAAGACGCTCCAGTTCATCGGCGGAGAGCCCGTCGAGGCCTACGTGAAGTGGCGCAAGGCGGGCAATGAGCCGCCGCGCACCAATCCCTACTTCGTTCCCGACGAGGTGGGGAAGCTGATGCAGGAGAAGGCCTGCAAGGATCTGATCCGTTCGGTGCGCCTCGCCCACTATCTCGGCAAGCTCCAGGACCGGACGGTTGCCGTCCCCGGCTTCGTCGGCTCGCCGGCCCATTGCTGGAGCCACTTCTTCGAGTTTCCGCCGCGGCCGAAGTCGATCGGCGGCTGCCCGATCCCGGATGTCCTCGAGGTCAGCTTGGAGCTCCTTGTTGAACGGTTCGCTCCGGTGTTCGACGCCTGCCGGAAGTATGGCGTGACGTTCGATCTCGAGTGCCATCCGGGCGAGCGAGCGATGGGGGATATCGAGTCGGCCGGTGACTATCTGCGGGCGCTGGCCAAGGCGGGCTACGGCACCGACGTCGTCGGCTTCAACATCGACCCCAGCCACATGGTGTGGCAGGGGGTCTGCCCGATCGCCTTCATCCGCGAGTACGGCGACGCGATCCACACGGCGCACATCAAGGGGGTGCAGGTGATCGACGGCCCGACCCGGGCCGGGCGCCTGGGGGGCCACCGCCCGATGGGCCACAAGCTCAACGGCTGGAACTTCGTCACCGCCGGCAGCCGGCGCGACAGCGTCAACGTCGAGGAGATGATCGTCGAGCTCAACCGGGCCGGCTACTCCGGGGCGATCAACATCGAGTGGGAGGACAACGACGCTGAGAAGAAGGCCGGCGCCATCGCGGCGCTGCACGCCGTCCACGCCTGCGATCTCCCTCCGGCCACCGGCCGCCACGACGACACCCTCAAGGCCTGATCGCCCCCCGCGACGCCTTCACCAGGGGAGGCGGCGGGTCGGCCCACGACCCGCCGCCTCTTTTTTTCGCTCTTCCAGAGGACCACGACCATGACCAGCCGGTTCCTCCTCGTCGCGTGCCTCGCGCTCCTCGCTTCGCCGGCTCTCGCCGCGCCGCGGTCCGCCACGCCGCCGACGTCGATCACCGCCCCGGCCGGTTTCACCGTCGAGCTCGTCCGCTCGGCGCAGGAGTCGGAAAGCTCCTGGATCTCGATGGCCTTTGATGAAGCGGGGCGGATCATCGTCGGCCTCGACGACGTCGGCGTCGCCCGGCTCGCCCCGCCGACAAGCCCCGGAGGGGAGTGGTCGTTTACGCGCCTTGACGACACGCTCCGCCATTGCCGCGGTGTCCTCGTCCATGACGGCTCGCTCTACGTCAACGCCTGCGACACGAAGGAACTGTGGCGGTTTCGCGACGCCGCCGGCGACGGCACGTATTCCGACCGGACGAAACTCAAATCGTTCGATTACCGCAGCCGTTACGGGCATGGTCAGAATCAGCTCACCGTCGGCCCAGACGGCGCCCTGTGGTCGATCGTTGGCAACGACGTCACCTTCCCGGAAGGCGCCTCGCCAGAATCGCCCTACCGCGATCCGCACACCGATCGGCTCCTCCCTGATCCGGCCGACGGCGGCCAGGACGACCGGGTCGGCTACCTCCTCCGCTTCGACCCGGAGGGAGAGGATTGGACGGTGTTCGCCGGTGGCTTCCGCAATCAAGTCGACGCTGATTTCAATGACGACGGCGAATGGTTCACCTGGGATTCCGACATGGAGTGGGATGTCGGCCAGCCGTGGTATCGGCCGACGCGCGTCAGCCATGTCGTCTCGGGGGCCGAATATGGCTGGCGGTGGAGCACGCTCAACTGGCCCCCCTCCTACCCCGACAGCCTCCCGGCCACGCTCGAGACCGGCCTCGGCTCGCCGACCGGCGTCGTCTTCGGCCGCCGCGGCTCTTTCCCCGGTAAGTGGCGCGACGCCCTCTACATGGCCGACTGGCAGCATGGCCGGATCCTCGCCGCCTGGTTCACTCCCGCCGGGGCGACGTACACGGCCACCGACGAGCTGTTCGCCGAGGGGAGCCCGATGAATGTCTGCGACATGGCATTCGGCCCCGACGGCAATCTGTGGTTCATCACCGGTGGCCGCGGCTCGCAGTCGGGGCTTTACAAAGTGTCGTTCACGGGCGATGCGGCGACCGTACCCCCCGGCCCGGCGGTCGAACCGGCCGTCGCCGCCGCCGCGAAGCAGGCCCGGGCCCGCCGCCGCGAGCTCGAAGCCTTTCATGGGGGGCCACTCTCGACAGCGAATCAGACCGCGATCAAAAACCTCTGGCCGGAGCTCGGGTCGGAGGATCGCTGGCTACGGACGGCAGCGCGGATCGCGCTGGAGCGGCAGCCGGTGGCAGCGTGGCGGGAGAAGGTCAAAGCGGAAGAGCAGCCGCTCGCCCGCGGCGAAGGATTGCTTGCGTGGGTACGGATGGCGGCGGCGGAAGAGCGACTGGAGGTCGTCCGGGCGACGCTCGCCGGAAGGATCGACGCCGATGAGTCAGCGGTGCTCCTCTCGCTTCGCGTCCTCTCGATCGCCCTGGCGCGGGGCGTTGATCTCCCGCCGGATGACAGCCAGAAGCTCCATGCGCTGCTGGCTGCGCTCGACGGGTACCCATCGCCCCTGGTGCAGCGCGAGCTTGTTGAATTGCTCGTTGCCTCGGGCGCCCCTGGCGCGATCGATAGCGTGATCGGCCGTCTCGACAGGGCAGCGAGCCAAGAGGATCAAATCCACGCCGTTCACGCTCTCGTCCGTTCCCAAGGCCCCTGGACTGTCGAGGAGCACCGCCGGCTCCTCGACTGGTTTGCCGGGGCGCGGCAGTTTCGCGGCGGGCATCTGCTGGGCCAGATCATCAGCCGGATGGAGAAGGATCTCCTGGCGACGATCCGCGACGACCAGCGGCCGGCCTTGGCGGCAGCCCTGGCGATCCTCGACAAGCCAGTGGTCGAGGGAGAGCCGCTTCCACCACAGCCCCAGCGCCCTGTCGTGAGGCTGTGGACCCAGGCCGATCTCGAGCCGCAGCTCGACAAGGCCCTCGCCCCGCGCGATGCCGACGCGGGGCGGCGGGCGCTGGCCGCGGCGCAGTGCCTGAAATGCCATCGGCTCGGGTCGTCGGGATCGGCCGTCGGCCCCGATCTCTCCGCGATCGGGAAGCGGTATGATGCCAGGGCGATTTTGGAGTCGATCCTCGAGCCTTCGAAGGTGGTCGATCCGAAGTATCACGCCACGACCTGGGTCCTTGCCGACGGCCGAGTCGTGACCGGGAGAGCCAACATGGTCAACGACCGGGAAATCGGCGTCGAGGTCGATGCGCTGACGGGGGAGTCGCTCAAGCTCCTTCGCAGTGAGATCGAAAGCGCGCATCCGGCGACCGTGTCACCGATGCCCCAGGGGCTCCTCGACACGCTCTCGCTCGAGGAGATCCTCGATCTCGTCGCGCTCCTGCGGAACGGGGGATGACCCCGAGCGAGCCATCCCTTCCACGTCCTTCCACCCCTCCGAGTGCCCGCCTCCGCAACGTCTCCCTTGCCCACAAACCAATGCCCCGGGAGGATTCCGCCGATGATCGCCTTCGCCCTGTCTCATCGAGCCGCCATGCTCGGCCCCATCGCCCGGCTGCTGCTTCTCTTCGCGTGCGCAGCGGTGCCGACGCCCCTTCCCGCTGCCGAGCCGCATCAATACGCCTTCGAGTCGATCGCCGTGCCGGCGGCGACGGCCGACGAGCCGCGCCGCGCCAGCGTCTCGACGAGCTTGGCGATCGATCATCTCGAACAGGGCTCCGTCGCCTGGAGCGGGCAGCGCCGCTGCATCAGCTGCCACACCAATGGCACCTACATGCTCGCCCGCCCTGCCCTCTCGGCCGTGCTGGGAACTCCCCCTGAGTCGACGCTCCGCTTCTTCAAGGAGCAGCTCGCGAGCCTTGCTTCCGAGCCTCATGAAAATCTCCGCAAGTCGACAAAGCCGGCGCAGGTGATCTACCTCGCCGCGGGGCTGGCCGAGTGGGATCGGCATGTCACCGGCACGCTCTCAGCCGACACCGACAAGGCGCTGCGCCTCATGTTCGCGATCCAGGCCGACTCCGGCACCTGGGGCACGCTCGACTGCTGGCCACCTTACGAATCAGACGCCTACCACGAGGCGACGGTGGCGGCGCTTGCCGCAGCGACGGCGCCGGGCTGGCTGGCGGACGTCGAGGCCGGCAGCGATGACGATCTGAAATCGCGGATCGCCCGGCTGCGCAGCTATCTCCACGATACCCCGCCTCCCCACGACTACGGCCGCGTTCTCCTCCTCCAGGCCTCAACCCGCTTTCCGGGCCTCATCGACGCCGCCGGCACGGCCGAGCTCGTGGCGATCCTCCGCCGCCACCAGCGCGAGGATGGCGGCTGGTCGATCCGCAGCTTTGCGGCGCCGGAGGCCTGGGGGGGCGGCAACCGCGCGGCGAAGCTCCGGAGCGAGCCCGATTTCGACTCGCCGGCCAGCGACGGCCACATGACGGGGCTGGCGATCCTCGCCCTCCGCGAAGCGGGCGTGCCGGCCGACGACGCGGGGATCGCGCGTGGCGTTACGTGGCTCGGGGCCAATCAACGAGCCAGCGGCCGGTGGTGGACGCGGAGCTTGAATACCGACTCCTGGCACTTCATCACCTACAGCGGCACGGCGCTACCGATCCTCGCCCTCCATGCCTGTGGGGCCCTACCGGCGATGGAGTGAGACGACGGGGGCCGCGGTTGACTCCCGCCGGCCGTCGCCGCACTAGGAACACCCGTTCACATAGGAGCCATCATCCAATGTCCATGGAAAGCATTCGCAACCTCCTTCGTCAGGAGCCGTTTCAGCCATTCATGATCCGGCTCTCCAGTGGCGAGTCGTATCAGATCCGTCATCCGGAGTGTGCTGCCCTCTCGAAGACAAAGGTGATCGTCACCTTCCCGGAGGAGGATCGGGAAGTGTTCTGCGCGCTGATTCACATCAACTCCGTCGAGATGATCCAGCGGGCGTGAGGGCAACATGACCGATCGGCAACCGACGGATGGGAGGATCGATGGTCACGCAGAGTCCCATCGGCGACCTGCACAATTCAGTAAAGACACACACTTGACATCGCCAATTACCTCATCCCAGAGAACCTTTTATGACCACCGTATTCATCAGCGTGAGCGGTCCGCTGAGCACATGCATCGGCATCGCCATCCGCAATGCTCTCAGCACATACTTCAGTTCAATTAATACGTGGATTGCGATCAAAGACATTGACAAAGGCAAGTCTTGGCGAACAGTCCTGATCGAGGGTCTCACAAAGCAATCTGCTGGAATCGTGGTCCTTACAGCAAGAAACCAGTCTTCACCTTGGATTCTTTACGAGGCAGGAGCTATCGCGGCGATGTCTGGGCATGACCGAGTGTGGACTGTACTGGTTGATCTCAAGGCTTCCGATATCACGGGGCCACTAGCTATATCTCAGCACACACTTTTACAAGAGCATGAACTTACCTCGCTAGCATCAGTGATTGAAAAGTACACCGACCGTCCCCGTGACGGCGACGACTTAAAACGAGTCAGCGAGCTATTTGCGAAAGAGATCATGACGAAGGCAAAAGAGTGCCTTACTAACCCACAAAATAAGGAAGAGGGAACCTCCACGATTCCGCCGAGAGATAAGGATGAGGTTCTGGGTGATGTCCTAGAGGTGGTCAGAGACATCCAGCGACAGCAGTCAGAAATGGCATCACGACTTCCGGTGCAGTACCCGCTCTCGGGAATACAGGGGCTCACTGGTGCTACAGGACCCACGGGTGTTGCCTTTGGCCCGCAAGGCACGATGGTCTATCCCTCAGGAAAACCAGTAACATTCGCAACTGCTGGCGGAAGTACGAGAGCGACCGTCATAACACGCCTTCAAAGCGAGGACCCACTATCTGGGAGCACACCTGCTACGCAGCCTCCCCAATCGAACGGGTAACAGGGTTTCCCAATCGGCTCCGTAGTCCCCCAACCGCCTCTCCGATGGGATCATGTCACCTTGTTTTTCGGGGCTCTGAAAACGCCTGTGTCTGGGGAGAACCGCACTTCGACACCGTTCCACCAATGTAGTCGGGTTGGGCTGGCGCACATCCAGGCTAGCCTGTCTGCGTCTACTAGAGGTCTCATGGCAAGTTCCAACAGCCAAGTAATCGATGGTACGGCAAACGTGTCTGACCTGCTGCACGGCATTATGATCGTCGCCCGTGTCTTTGTATTTCGGCCCGGTTGCTTCTGGTACGTCAACCAGATCACCGAAGAGATGCCCGCTTAAGGTAGCGATCCTGCTCTACCACGTCGCTTACGACCGGTACGCTTGGCCGGCGAAGCTCGGCGAGATGGCTCAATTTCTGCGAGAAGGGGCGAGATCACCCAACTGGCCGCTCGAGAAGCATGTGGAAATCGCGGAAGCCGCCGGGCATCCCGCTCCAGAGCTGCTGCGAGCTATCGCTGGCGTCATCGCGCACGGCGAGCCGATCGAGGGGCTGTCTCGATTTCCGGAGTGGGCTGCGGCGTCAGGCTGATTGCCGAGCCAAATCGGTTCAATCCCCGACCGACTCCGCGGCGGGAGGCTCGGCCTGCCCGCTGTGTTTGCCGCCTCACGTATTCATCAGCATCTTCATCAGGTTCGGGATCCCCGCCCCCTGGTGATAACGCTCGCGGCCGAGGTCGTTGCAGTTCGCGAGGAGGATCCGCTTCACCTCGTCGGGTCGGCCGATGTATTCCCGCCGCACCGAGAGGAAGGCGGCGATCAGGCCGGAGACATGCGGACAGGCCATGCTCGTGCCGCTGTCCTCGCGGTAGAGCCGCTCTTTCCCGTTGGGACGCCGCTTGCCGACGGCGAAATCGGAGTTGCAGGAGAGGATGCGCTCACCCGGCGCCACGACGTCGGGCTTCATACGCCCGTCAGCAGTGGGACCGCGCGACGAGAAATGGGAAATCCCGAAGAGGTGCGGCTTGTCGGCGTTGACCGATCCGACGGCAATGCAGTCGTCGAGGTTCGCCGGATCACCAATCGAGAGCGGCGTGTACAGGTCCCGCTTCTCGCCGCCACTGGTGACCGTCACAACCCCCTCGTTGCCAGCGGCAACGCAGACGACAACTCCCTGCCGCCACAGGTCGCGCAGTTCCTTGCACAACGGCGAGTGGCCGCAGCCGTACACCGTCGGGTCGAAGGGGCCTCCCAGGCTCAAGTTGACACCGTGGATCTGCAAGCCCGGGTAGGCCTGATTGGTCCGAAAAATGTGGTCGATCGCCTTGATGATCGAGGCATCCTCGCCCCGTCCCTGGTCATCGAGAACCTTGTAGACGATGAGCCGGGTCTTCGCCGCGATGCCGAGCACGTCACGGGACTTGGCCTCGTTC
>Ga0209598_10000294_pt1 | contig 40005 bp, 41 predicted proteins | sample M_140807_EF_Meta_FD_187317 | JGI IMG/M metagenome (GOLD analysis project Ga0209598, IMG submission 187317) | Freshwater microbial communities from Lake Montjoie, Canada to study carbon cycling - M_140807_EF_MetaG (SPAdes) (version 2) | ecosystem: Environmental > Aquatic > Freshwater > Lake...
GTTCCGGAAATCGTCGGCCAGACCGTTGCACCCGTGAGGAGGCCATCGGCCCAGACAATGTCAACTTCGTACCCTCCTTGCGCCCGCAGACCGTTCACACGGCCCTCGACCCAGTCTGTGGCGGGCAAGGCCGGCAACAAGTGCACTTCGCCACGGTGACTCTGGACCAGCATCTCTGCGATAGCCGATGCCCCGCCGAAGTTGCCATCAATCTGGAAGTAGTGCGGTGGATGCAGATCAAACAGGTTCGGCGCGGTAGAACCGGTCAGCAACGCCACGAGGTGGTGATGCGCGCTCCCGCCCTCCTCAAGCCGTGCCCAGAAGTTCGCCACCCACGCACGGCTCCACCCGGTCTGGCCACTTCCGGCAGACAAACGCGCTTCAAGGCTTCGGCGCGCCGCCATTGCAAGTTCTGGTGTCTCCCGCGGCGTTATCTGTCCCGCAGGATGCAGCGCGAACAGGTGCGAGAGGTGCCGGTGTTCCGGCTCCGCCTCGGCGTAGGGTTCCAGCCACTCCTGAAGTCGACCGTCAGGGCCGATGCGGTCGGCGGGAAGTCGCCCACGCGCCGAAACCACCCGCTCACGGAACGCATCGTCGACCCGAAGGATCTCGGACGCCTGGATGCAACGGTCAAACAACTCCCGGATGATCTGAGAGTCCATCGCCGGGGACAGGCATAGCGATCCGGTTGTGCCGTCCGGAAGGATGTACCGGTTCTCCGGCGAGATCGAGGGCCCAGACACCAGCATCGTAGGATCAGTGGGGTGGGGAATCAGGTAATCGAGATAAAACTCGGCAGCCTCACGCAGCACCGGGTAGGCGCGTGTTTCCAGGAATTCCCGGTCACGCCCGAATGCCCAGTGGTCCCACATGTGTAGTGACAACCACGCCGAACCTAGGGGCCACATTCCCCACTTCGCCCCATCGACTGGCTCGGTGTGGCCCCAGACGTCCAAGTTGTGATGCGCGACAAAGCCCCGAGCTCCGTAATGGACCTGCGCGGTGCGCCTGCCTGACGGGCGAACTGCGTCCAACAGGTCGAACAGCGGTCGATGGCACTCACTGAGATTGCCGACCTCGGCAATCCAGTAGTTCATCTCGGTGTTGATGTTGATGGTCCACTTGCTGTCCCACGGAGGCGTGAGGCTGTCATTCCAGATCCCTTGCAGCGTTGCAGGCAAGCTTCCCGGGCGGCTGCTTGCAATCAGGAGGTAACGCGCGTACTGGAAATACAGGGCTAGGAGGCCAGGATCGCTGCCACCAGACCGCACGGCAGCGAGTCGGGCATCAGTAGGTTGCTCTCGCGGACTGCGGGCGTCTGTCGGCATGCCCCTCAGCTCGAGGGAGACGCGTCCGAACCACGACCGGTGTTCGGCGATGTGCGCCTCACGAAGGACATCCATTGCTTCCGATGCGCCATCGAGTGAAGCCGAAACGCGTCCATCCGGGTCTTCGCCGGCTTGGTCAGTCGCAGCGGCGAGCCTCAAGGTCACCGATGACGCACGCCGGACAACAATTCGCGCCCCATCCGCAACGGCAGTGCCTCCATCCAGCTCAATCCTGACGGTCGACTGGAACGCCACACCATCCTCTACACCCGTCCGGCCATGCATCGTCACCGCATATCCGGCGTCATCGGCAACTGCGTGGACGTTTGCCCCTGCCTCGCGGGTCAGGGAAATGTCGCAGTCGAGAAGCGCCGGCCCTTCAGCCGACAGGTGCACGACGACGACTTGATGGACTGCAGAGACGAAGGACTCGCGCCGGTACGTCGTTTCGCCCAGCCGATAGGTCACCGTTGTAATGGCAGTCTCGAGGTCAAGTTCGCGCCGGTACCGTGTCGGGCGCACAGCCGCCGGCAAGGTGCCCCGTGGAAAGTCGATGAACAAATCTCCGAGGGTCTGGTACGGCGGCATCCGAAGCGGCACGCTCATCATCGACGAGTTGGCCAACGCCTCGGCTTCGACCGGGCGGCCCTCCGCAAGGAGCCTCCGGGCAGCAGGCAAAGCGTCGCGTGCATCAGGGTTCGTGGCATCCCACGGCCCACCGGCCCAAACGCGCTCCTCGTTCAATTGAAGTCGTTCGCGTGCAACGCCACCGAACACCATCGCGCCAAGGCGGCCGTTCCCGATGGGCAACGCTTCCATCCACGTCGCCGCCGGTTTCCGGTACCAGAGGAGTGTCTCGTCAGGCATCTTGCCGCGTTTCCATCGTCAGCTATGGGCAGTATGCCCGGTTCAGGGTTTTCCGGGCCGTTCCCGGTGGCGGGTCAGTTCCGGTCACCCAGCCCCTCGCTTCGCTCCCACACCACCACCCCACCCCGCCTGATTTATATCTTCGCTGCGCTCATTGCAAGGTCAGGCATGATCCGGCGCACAAGGGACCTCACGTGGACGGCGCCTGCCTGCATCCCCACAAGGACATTTTCGTGCGTGAGTATCTCCGGGGCATCTGGGAAGGCCAGGTTTGCGACCAGCGAAATCCCGAGTACCCGTGTACCCGCGTGCCGAGCGACAATCACTTCGGCGCAGGTGCTCATCCCCACGGCATCCGCGCCGACGACCCTCAGGAAGTGGAGTTCCGCACTCGTCTCGAACGATGGCCCACTCACCATCACGTACACGCCTTCATGCCACGGCAGGCCGGCCTCGGCTGAATGCTTGCGCGCCAAGGCACGCAATGAAGGGGTGTAGGCATCAACGATCGCAGGGAACCGTTCTCCAACGCTGTCGTCATTCGGACCGCGCAACGGGTGATGGCCCGCCATCCCCGGCAGGAAGATCTGGTCGCTGATGATCATCATGTCGCCGGCACGGTAAGCCGGATTGATTCCTCCCGATGCGTTCGTGACCACCAAGGTATGAATGCCCAATGCCTGCATGACCCGGACCCCAAAGGTGGAATCCGCCATGGAATGCCCCTCATAGAAGTGTGCCCGTCCTTGCATGACGACGCACGCAACCCCGGATATTGTCCCGAGCACCAGTCGGCCGGCATGGCTCTTGACGGTGGACCGAGGCATGTCCGGGATCTCTTCATACGGGACCGACACGGCATCTTCGACCAGATCGGCGACACCGCCGAGACCGGAACCGAGGACCAACCCGACCACAGGCGCACGCGGGTCACGGCGACGAACCGCCTCAACGGCGCGCGCGACTGGCCGAAATTGGTTGCTGGGATTGGTCTCGTCCAAAGCAGTTTTCCTACGCAGACTGGCGACACGAAAGAGGCACCCACACCGACGCCAGACGCGTCCCGGGGTGCCTCCGTGTTCCGTGTATCAATACGTGTTCGTCACAGCAGGTGAAGTCACTAGCGCACGATGGTCAGGTGCCCACCCGGTGCCGCCGGCAGGGTTGTCGCAGGCGGATTCTGACGATACATCTGCGTGGTCGAAATGCTGGCATGCCCGAGCCGCTGCTGGACCTCCCGAAGGAGCGCCCCACCACCAATGAGCTGCGCTGCAAACGAATGGCGCAACGTGTGTGGCGTGAGGGTGCCCGCAATTCCCGCGTCTTTGGCATACCCCTTCAACACCAGCCAGAAGCCCTGTCGCGTAAGGCGGTCACCGCGGTGATTGAGGAACAGGGCGCCAGAGGCTGGTTCTCGCGCCAGAAGCAAGCGCCCACGTTGCAGATAGGTCTGCAGAGGCGCCAGGACCCGTGCGTCAATCGGCAGGGTTCGGGCACGGCCGCCACGCCCCATGCACTTGACCGTTCCCGAAGCGACGTCGATATCCCCGACGTCAAGGGACACGACTTCCGATACGCGCATGCCCGTTGACGCGAGCAACTCGAACATCGCCTGGTCGCGGAGGGCTTCAACGGTGTGCCTGCCGGTAGGAGCCAGGAGAAGGCGATGGATTTCCTCGGTGGTCAGTGTGCGGGGCGTGAATGGACCAACGCGAGGGGTGCCGATGCGCGCGGCCGGATCCGAACGGAGCGTGCCTCGGCGCACCAGGAACGCGAAGAAGGTCCTTGTCGCCGCAAGCTTGCGTGCGAGGGAGGCCGGGGCATACGCCTGGTCCTTGAGCCACGCCACGAAATTGAGGACGGTAGCGGCGTCGGTATCCCAGTCCCTGATCCCCTGGCGGTCGAGGTACCCGCGGAACTGGCGGAGATCGTTGCCGTAGGCGACAAGGGTATTAACTGAAAGACGTTTCTCTGAACGGATGTCCGCCAGGAACTCGTCGATGTCCGGGGACATTCCGACTGGCGACGATGGCGTCTTGGGGCGTGTCTCCTGCGGTTCAACCGGAACCAGGCGACGCGCCTCTGGTGGCAACGTTGGCTTCGAGGCACGTCCGCGCGTCGAACGCGCCTGCGAAGCGACTGCGGTGTCCACCCCCCCATGGTCGAGCGTTTGCGCCATGATCCTGTTCCTTCTCCCGTCCACCCGGAACTGCCACCGCCCGAGCCTTGAAGCTCGGATTGCCGCCGACCGCGTGACGTTGCCGGTCTGTCGCTGCCCCAGATGCTGAAGTGCCCGACCTGTCGCGGCCGCGCATCTGGGATAGCCCGTGTCACCGGTTTGGAACGCAGAACACGGTTCCGTGTTCCGCGGGACCGCGAAGAGTGCGCCCCGGCCCGTGCGATTCGATGGGTCAACCGGGGACAGCTTGGTCAAGGCGACGGGTACCCTTCACCTACCGTGATCGAGAATGCGGAGGAGTACCGCCTGACCCTGGAAGCGTTGGCGGACGTTGAAGTCCAATTGGGCGCTGTCGACGAGACGCTGTGCAACTTGCCGGAAGCAGTGCGCGATGTCATGCGCCGCGCCCTCGCCGACAATCGGGATGCACTCCTCCAGGAGATTGCTGCCTTTGAGGAACTCTCGGGAGTAACCCGGGGTGACCCTCCGGCAGGCAGCCCGGGCTCATCCCTTGACCCCTCCATTTGATCGGATGCCCGCGCGGATGGTGGGGCAGCTAGTACCCGGGTGCCACAACCGCTAGAGACCACCGGGCATGGCTACAAGCACCGCCGATCCCTCACCCCTCGCTTCGCTCCCCATCGCCCCTTGATATATCGACGCTTCGCTTGCCCTCGCTTCGCTGCCAAACCACCACCCCACCCCGCCGGAGTTATATGCTCGCTGCGCTCACAAGGCCCCTTGATTTATAGCCGCTGCGCTCATGAAGCACCGGGCCAAGTGAGACCGAGAGCGGTACGCCGACGCGACTGATCGCCGAACGGCATCCAGCGGAATTACGTCCCGGGCTCCCGGGCTCCTGTTCAATGGGGGGTCAGCGACCCCCGGGCGAAACGCGCAGGCGGATTTCCTGGCGGACTAGCCCTGTGGGTCGGACAGGACGGCGATCAGGATCGACGCCGCCTGCTCAAGATCGGCGATGGCGATGTGTTCTTCCACGCTATGGGGGCCCATCATCCCGAAACCGAGATTTGCGGTCTCGATCCCGGCACCCATGAAGATGTTCGCGTCGCTTCCGCCTCCGGTTGAAATGAGGGTCGCCGCAGTGCCTGTTGCAGCCATGGCGCGTGACACTCGCCTCACCACTGCGCATTCCGGCGACAGGTTGATTGCGGAGTAACTCCGCTCCACCCAGAATTCAACCTTTGCGCCAAGCTCTCGCGCCGCGGTCTCAAAACATTCACGCATGTGGGCAGTCTGGGCCGCAAGCCGAGCCTCGTCGAGACTGCGCGCCTCACCGCGCATCGTGACATGCGCGGGAATGATGTTGGTCGCCATGCCACCGCGGATCACCCCGATGTTTGCGGTGGTTTCCGGATCGATCCTTCCAAGACGCATGCCGGCAATCGCCTTCGACGCCACAACAATCGCGCTTACACCCTGCTCGGGCGCAACACCTGCATGCGACGCCTGTCCCGTGATCTCTATCGTCATGGTGTCCTGAGACGGGGCTCTCGCAACGATAGATCCAACCGGCCCCGCGCTATCCATCACGATTGCCGTCTTGGCGGCGAGCTGTGTGAGGTCAAGGTGCTTGGCACCGACCAGGCCGACCTCTTCCTGCACGCTGAATACGACCTCAATCGGGCAGCATGAGGCTCCCGTGCCATTGGTCTGGCGAAGTGCCGTAAGGATCGCGGCAACACCGGCCTTGTCGTCAGCACCGAGGATCGTGGTTCCGTCGCTGCGCACGACCCCATCAACGATGCGGGGCTGGATGCCGTGACCGGGCTCCACGGTGTCCATGTGCGCTGAAAGCAGCAACGGCGGCAACATGGATCCCGCCCCGTGACCGGCGCGACGTGCAAGCAGATTTCCCACATGGTCGGACCAGACCTGACAGCCTGCATCATGCAGGTAGCCGCGCAAGCGATCGGCAACGGCACCCTCGTCGCCGGAAAGGCTGTCAATCCGCACCAAGGTCAGGAAAGTATCCAGAACGAATTGGGCAGCATCAGCCGGCAGATTGTCGCGTGTCGTACTCATTCAGATCAGTATAGGACCCGGTGCGTGGCGCGCGAACCAGCCCGTGCGTTCTGAATTGTGCTGCGTGGCACTCTGAGAGATGTGCCTCGGAAGGCATGACGCGCGGTGGACGGCAACTTGGAAGTTTCTGGTGCGGATCGGGATCAACGCGCAAAAGCTGTTCGTCTCGCAGGACTACCGGAACGCCGGGATCAGCCGGTACATCGGGGGTGTCTGCGCGCACCTTCCAAGCATTCCCGGAGACGAGGAGTTCCTCCTCTATACAAACCCCCAGGTTCGTGAATGGCCGGGCGTCACCGGACCAAGGCTGCGGCTCTCGCCAACTCGCCTGCCGACCCTCTCGCCAATCATGCGGATCTTGTGGGAACAGGCACTGCTGCCCGCTTTGGCTTTCCGCGACGGGATTGACGTACTGCATTGTCCGTTGAATGTCCTCCCAATCGCCTCCCGCGTGCCGGTCGTTCTGACAATCCACGACCTGACTTTCATCCGCTACCCGGACCGTTTCCACCCAGCAAAACAGCGATACTTGTCAACATTCACTCGCTACGCCGCGCGCCATGCCCGGCGCATCGTCGCGGATTCAGCCGCAACCCGGGCCGACGTCATCGAGGCATTCGGCATCTCGCCGGACGTTGTCGACGTGGTGTACCCCGGCGTTGACCCCGACTTTCGTCCGATTGATCCAGACATCCAAAGCCAGTCTGACAACCTTGCGTCATTCCGGGCCCGCCACAACCTCCCCGACCACTTCATTCTCTACCTTGGCACGCTCGAACCCCGCAAGAACGTCGATCGCCTCGTGCGGGCCTTCGCCAGGCTGGTCCGCCAAGGACTTCCGCACAGTCTCGTGCTTGCAGGAGGACGGGGCTGGGATTTCGAAGCGATTGACCGGGCGGTAATCGAGGAAGGCGTTGAAGACCGGGTACGTTTCCCGGGTTATGTCAGCCGCGCCGAGCAACCGCTTTGGTACAGTGCCTGCGACGTATTTGTGTATCCATCTCAGTATGAAGGGTTCGGCCTCCCAGTTCTGGAGGCGCTAGCCTGTGGTACGCCTGTCGTGACTAGTGCAACCTCGTCGCTTCCAGAGGTTGTCGGCGCCGCTGGATTGACCGTCAATCCTGGTGATGAGCGGGCTCTCGCTGATGCGATTGCCTCGGTGGTGACCGACCCCGTCCTCGCCTCGTCCCTCAGGAGGGCGGGGCCAGAACAGGCTTCCCAATTCACATGGGCGGCCGCAGCGGATGGGTGTGTTCACGCATACCGGGCCGCCCTGAATAGCAACTCGGGGGGCGCCGCGCCGGAATCCCGCTCCACATTCTGGAAACCTGCCACCACTTCCGCGCGTTCCGTCCCCGGACAGGTGCGAACTCCATGAGGCTGCGCAGTCGGGCGGGAAGAAGGGACACCCCACGCGACCAACGTGTCGGTGCGGGAGCAAACTCCGTTTCGGCACCCGTAGTGATCGACCCGGCCTCGCCCCCTCCTCAATGGGCCTCATCGAATGAGGCGTGGCGCACCCCCGCCGAGGCCGCACGTGTTCCTACCAATGGGTCGCGCCTTCGGACCAAGTTGGCACTCCTTGCGACGGACTTTGCGATCTTGAACATCGCCTTTCTCGTCGCGTATTGGCTTCGCTACGACCTGCGCCTCTGGCCGGAAACTGCGGAGTTCTTTGACGCCCCACTCAGTTCCTACTTCACCGCACAAACCGTGTTCGTTGGGCTGTCCCTCGTCATGGTGCTTCGACTGGGCCTCTATCGCCTGAAGCGGACCACTCAATGGCTCGACGAAGTTGGCATGATCGCGAACGCCGTCACGATTGCCATCTCCGTCCTGGTAATCATTTTCTTCCTTCTCCGCCCAGGCGTCACATCCAGGGCAATGCTCGCCTACGTCTGGGTCGGGTCGATCGGGTTGCTTTCGACGTTCCGCCTAGTTTTACGGTGGATCATTTCCCGCAGGCGTCGCGCCGGCATCGGCGTAAGCCGCATCCTGGTCATCGGCGCGGGACACCTCGGCAAGATGGTGATGCAGCAAATCGCCGGCCGGCCTGGTTTGGGATACGACCTTGCTGGCTTCTGTGACGACGTCGCGTGCGCTCAGGGGACGAACTTCGGGCGATTTGAGTGCCTCGGTCCGGTGCGTGACCTGCCAGTGGTGATCGCCACCCATCGCATTGATGAAGTGGTGATTGCGCTCCCTTCGGCGGAACACGCAACCATCCTGTCGATCGTCGGCCTTTGCGAGCGCATGGGCGTCGAGTTCCGGTTGGTCCCCGAGACATACGACCTCACCTTGGGAAGCCTTGAAGTCGACCACATCGCCGGAATACCGCTGATTGGCCGACGCGAAACGACCATTCGCGGGATCAATCTTGTAATCAAGCGGGTTATCGACATCCTTGCATCCAGCGTCGCGCTTCTCGTGTCGGCACCTGTCATCGCACTGCTCGCGATTGCGGTCAAGATCGATTCAACCGGCCCGGTCTTCATCCCTCAGGTACGGGTCGGCATGCGCGGTCGGACGTTTCGCTGCTTCAAGGTCAGGTCCATGCATCAGGACGCCGACCGTCGCCTTGCCGACCTGATGAAGGACAACGAGGCGGGAGGAGTCATCTTCAAGATGCGGGACGACCCTCGGCGAACCCGGGTGGGGCGTGTCCTCCGCAAGCTGTCGCTTGATGAGTTGCCACAGTTCTGGTCAATCCTGACCGGAGAGATGAGCCTTGTCGGTCCCCGACCACCGTTTCCACACGAAGTTGCGCAATATGAGGACTGGCACAAGCGTCGTCTCTCCGTGACGCCAGGCCTAACGGGGCTCTGGCAAGTGAGTGGTCGCAGTGACCTCCCATTCGATGAAATGGTCATGCTTGACTTGTATTACATCGAGAATTGGTCGCTCAGCCTCGACTTGAAAATCATCCTGCGAACGATCCCGACAGTAATTTCCGGACGCGGGGCGTACTAGCCCACAGTCACGCCGATGCCAATACGCGCATCCGTCTTCCGCCAACCGCGTTCCTCATTCGGATGAAAAACGCCGACACCATGCGACTTGCGATCGTCCATGACTACCTGAACCAGATGGGCGGCGCGGAACGCGTCCTGATGGTGTTGCACGACCTTTTTCCGGACGCGCCGATCTTCACATCCATCTACGAACCGTCGTTGGTTGATCCCGCGTTCCGCACGATGGATATCCGAACCAGTTTCATGCAGCATCTGCCACTGGTGCACCGGCACCACCAGCCATTCCTGCCGGTCTTCCCATTTGCTTTCGAAAGCCTCGACTTGTCCCGGTACGACGTAGTCCTTTCAATGAGCAGCGCCTGGTCGAAGGCGGTCGTGACGCGCCCTGACGCAGTCCATCTGAACTACTGCCTCACACCAATGCGGTTTGCGTGGGCGTTCGATGATTACGTTCGCGACGAACCAGTATCGCGCTGGCAGCGGGCAATCCTCGCACCGATCCTCTCGTGGCTGCGCCATTGGGACGTCAAGACGTCAAACCGGGTCGACGAATTCTCAGCGATCTCAACGGTCGTCCAGCAACGGATCAACAGGTACTACAGTCGAAGTGCATCGATCATCTATCCACCAGTCGACACGACACCCTTTGCACCACTTCGCGCCATCTCCCGCGATGGCGGCTACTTCGTCGTTGCGTCGCGACTGATCCCCTACAAGCGGATCGATCTAGCCATTGCCGCATGTAACCAACTGCGGGCGCCATTGAAGATCCTGGGCGAAGGACGTGACCGTGCACGCCTTGAGGCTCTCGCTGGACCCACGATCGAGTTCCTCGGATGGGTAAATGAGGCCCAAAAGCGGTCCGTGATCGCCGACGCCACCGCATTTATCTTCCCGGCTGAAGAAGATTTCGGAATCGCGCCGGTGGAGGCCATGGCCGCCGGACGGCCGGTCGTGGCATTCGGTTCGGGCGGTGCGCTTGACACCGTCGTGCCGGGGAAGACCGGCGCATTCTTTCACGAGGCAACTCCTGAAGCACTCGCGTCGGTTCTTTCCGAAGTCCGGAGGCAGTCGTGGGACCGTGATGCGATTGCCTCTCACGCTGCCCGGTTCGACACGGAGACGTTCAAGGCGCAGATGCGTGCGTGGGTTGCGCGCGCACTCAGCCGCGTCCATGACGGTGCCCCGGCGAGACCCGGGGACGGTCCGAACCCACCGAACGCAGACAGGATCACCCATGGAGTTTCGTGAGTACGGCCAGATCGTCTGGCGCCGACGGCGACTGATCACGCCCCTTGTCGTCGTCACGTTCATCGCCAGCCTGATCTTCAATCTCGTGATCCCGCCGATCTACCGCACAGAGATAACGGTCTATATCCAGGCGATCATCCCGACCCAAGTACCCGGGGCAACGAGTTACTACCCGCAAGACTATTGGCAGACGCTGTACTCCGAGTACTTGACCGACGACCTTGGCGTCATCATCAAGACCCAGGACTTCGCCGACAAACTCGCACGGCGGATCGAGTCGCGGTACGCCGAGCGGCTGGAAACCAAGGACATCATCGAGGCTTTCCAGACCCGCAAACTGCATCGAGCCCTCATCATCACAATCACCACCGGCAAGGAAGCTCTCACCAGGCATCTGGCCGAGGCTGCCGATGACGTACTCCGTACCGAAGGGGCGGCGTATTTCACGCGCGATGGTCGGCAACCGGTCAACGTCAACGTGATCGACCCACCACGCGACCCGAAAGCACCCAGCATCATCAGACGGTTCCTCGATGTCATCATTCAAGCGGCCGTCGCCTTTGTCGCCGGAGTTGGGCTTGCTTTTGTCTTACATTACCTTGACAATCGAATCCAGGACGCAGATGACGCAACCCGGACCCTCGGTTCACCCGTCCTCGGTGTGATCCCGAGTGACCTCCCGGAGCCTCCAATCCTTGCGCCAACGCATCCCGTCATGACCATCCTTGCTCCGGTCGTCGGGTGGATGAGACCCGACCCGGCGATACCGGTGAGGAAGGCAGCCACCTTGCCGACGCCTCCGGATGGAAAGTCGACCAAGACCCGAACCGGCACGGGGGCGACGCGAGTAACCGCCCGGGCACGCGGCGCATCCTGACAGTCCACCTCATCGGACCGATGACGGGTCGCATGCACGCCACAGTTTCACGCAGGAGGTGACCGCGGTGGAGTTCAGCGCTTATGCGCGGATCGTGTTGCAGCGTTGGCGCCTGATCATTGCCTTGATCCTCCTCGCCACCGTCACCGCGTACCTCACCAACGCGCAAGGCCCGGTCGCATACCGGGCAACCGCGAGCCTTTCAGTGACCCCTAGCATTGTCGAGTACTGGACCGGGCAGGCAGTGGAACGCCTTCTGAACAATTACGCACTTCAAATCCGTTCACGACCCTTCGCGTCCATCGTCGCAAAAGCAGCCGGCTTGCCGGAGGATGCGTTGACTGGTCGGATCCGCGCGGTAGCGGCTCCCGCTGAATTCCGACTTTCCCTCGAGGTTGACGACGCGGACCCTGAACTGGCCTCGACAATCGTCAATCTGGCAGCGAATGCCTTTGTGGCGAAGATCCGGGCTGAGATATCTGGCAGGGAACGCCAGGATATTCGGCTTGAGGTCCTTGAACCGGCACTACGGCCAGACAGTCCGGTTAGTCCAAGGCCGGGCCGGGCCGGCCTTGGAGGAGCGATTGCGGGGGCGTTGCTTGGCGCGGGACTTGCGGTCGTTCTGACGTTCTGGGACGGTCGGATTTACACAGCCGGCGACGCGGAGCGGTCTTGGAACGCGCCGGTCCTTGGTGCCATTCCATCGGGACCACCGATGATCGGACGGGCGAGCTCTGTTGCCCGGAAGGATGGCCGCGCGTTCTCCCGTGCGGCACCCATACGCCCTGCGGGCACCCCGCCACTAGCCGGAACCCGCGGATCACGATAGCCAACCCGCCCACAACTCCGACCGCACAGTCGGCAGGGGCGTTACCACGAAGGGGCATTCAATGACATCCAGCAGTGGCGCCCCCGTTCCCTCAGGACCCGAATCTACCGTCAAGGGAACCCCCGACGTCATCGTCTATACCGACCCGCGATCGCCGGCGGCGGAGGCGTACCGAACGCTGCGGACAAACGTCCGAGCCCTAATCCGTCCCGCGGGAGGCGCTCCGCTCCGTCAGATCCTCATGACGAGTGCGGGTGCAGACGAAGGGAAGTCGGAAGCCATCGCCTGCCTCGGGATCGCATTCGCCCAGGCAGGCATGCGCGTGGTCATCGTGGATGCTGACTTGCGGCGCCCGGCACAGCACCTCCGGTTCAACTTGCCAAATAGCGACGGGCTTTCAAACCTCTTTGGTGGCGCGACACCCCGCACCCCGACCCTGCAGCCAACGGCAGTCCCAAACCTGCATGTCCTGACAAGCGGGACGGAACCGGAAAGCCCTGCTGACATTCTGGCATCCTCTGACCTTGATCGCATCATGGATCACGCGGGTCGCGACGCGGACCTCGTGCTCATCGACTGTCCGCCAATTTGCGCCGTCGCCGATGCATCGGTCCTATCAACGCGCGTCGACGGAGTCATCGTGGTGGTTGGGGCGGGTGTGGTAAAGCGGGACCTCGCCAGGCACGCACGTGCGCAGCTGGACGCCGTGCGCGCAAATGTGATCGGCCTGGTGGTGACGAATGCGCCGTACAACGAGCGTACGTTTGCGAGCTACTACGAGGAATCCCCCGGGAGATCTGCCTCGTAGCGCGGTACGGCGGGCGCCCATTGGTCGCAAAGACCGCGATCGTTACACCCCTTTCGCGTGTAGTGATGCCGGACGTCCTCCTGCGTCTGACCAAGCCTCCGCACGATTGTCTTGGGAGCCACCTAGATCCTCGACTCGACGGTCTACGTTCCGTCATTCAAGTCAGGAAGCCGTGAGCGGACATCGTGATCTGCAGACGGCACGGCCAACGTGTGGGATTGGATCGAGGGCGGGTCAGATGCGCTATCTTTTTCTCTCGAAATGGGACGCCGACACCTCAGCCTGACAACGACTCTGGGCATCGCTACGGTCATCGCGGCAACATTGCTGCTACGAGGATCCGACGACGCGTTTGCCACCCACGAGCGGCCGAAGTCGCGAATGGACACAACTGTCCTGGACTACAACCAGCCGGGTGTGCCGGAGGGGACGCCAAGGACACGCAGTGCCGAGGAAGGGAGCGCCGACCTCGGGCTGAAACCGACGGTGCCGACCTACGATGGAAGTGGTCGCATCTGGGCACGGACATACCTGCCCGATACGCGGATATTTCCGGAACCACACCCGGCAATCATGATCCTGCACGGTGGTGGCGGGATGAACGGTGGGTACCTCGAATTCGCGCGATGGTGGCGCGACCAAGGCTACGCGTCCATAGTGGTCGACAGTTTTGGCAGCCGTGGCGTCGCCGAAAACTGGCTCACCTACAACCAGTTCGGTGCGAATATGAGATCGGCCGACGCGGTAGCCACTGCCCGGTACTTGCGAGGACTGCCCGGCATCGACGCCAAAAGAATCTACATGAGTGGTGGAAGCCAAGGGGGATGGACCGTCCTGAGAACCCTCACCGCGGGAACCCCATGGAATGACGAAGCCATCTCACTCATCGCCGCGGGAATTGCCTGGTACCCGGTTTGCGACCGCGCCGAACCCGGATCGGTGCCACTCGGCCCATTCACCCGCCCGGTCCTGTTCCTGCAAGGGACTGGGGACACTGCAACGCCACCGGAGAAGTGTGCGGATCTCGCCTCTGGACCCAATGTACGGAACATCGTCTTTCCCGGTGCGACCCACGCCTTCGACTTCCGGGCGCCTCCACGGACCCACGCATTCTGGGAGTACCCGGAACGGTACGACGCACTTGCAACCGCGCGCGCCCGGGCCGAGGCACTTGCATGGACCGAGACAAACCGGTCTCCGTGAGACCCGACCGTGAACCGCACGATGAGTGGCCGTCCGACAAGCCTTTGGCCTCTCACGGGAACCTTTCGGTGGAACCCGGCGCGCGGCTTGACTGATCTTCCGCATGCTGTTGAGGTCGGCGGATTTCCGAAATGATCCATGCGCAAAGACCAAGCGCGAGTAGGCTTGCCTCAACGGGTCCGAATTCAATACCGAACCACCGAACAAGAACCCATCCGAAGGCGCCTCCCATCACGGCGCCAACAATCATCATCGCGGCAGTCTCCGCAATGAACGCCAGAGAATCACGAAAACGCATCATCAGGCTCGACCTAGTATTCACGTGGGTGATGGACCGATCCGCTCTAAAAGATTGGGTTTCAACACGTATTTACTCATATTGTGACTTGTTATTCCAACGAGGAGAAGCGAGTGGACTATCAAACAGGAGAAGGAGGACGACACCCCGTGCCTCGCAGGGTACGCGGATCGGACGTACAAGGTCTTGTCTTCTTCCTCGCAGTGATCATCCACGGATGCGGCCTGCCAATCTTGGAGAGCCGTCAGTCGTCTGCGATTGGATCCGGGCGGTACCGGGCGGATGTCTGGGCAGACAACTGGTTTGCTCTCTACTCGGGAATGAGCCTCGTTGGCGAAGACTCGGTCCCAATCACAACCGAACGTTCCTTCAATGCCGAGGTGATCTTCTTTGACGCCGAGTTGCCCCTGACTCTCAATCTCGTCGCAAAGGACTTCAAGGAGAATGACACCGGGCTTGAATACATCGGAAAGCCGAACCAGCAGGTCGGGGATGGCGGTGTCATCCTGCAGGTGACTGATACCCAGACCGGCAAGGTCGTGGCCGTCACCGATGGCAAGACCCGGTGCCTAGTAATCCACCGTGCGCCACTTCGCCCGGCTTGCGCGTCTCTCAAGAGCCCATCGCTAGTTGATTGCGGAGCGACCGTCGGGGAGGAACCGCCGGGATGGAAATTGCCAAGTTTCAACGTGACTTCGTGGCCCGAGGCGAAGATCTACTCCGAAGCCGACGTCGGAGTAAAGGACGGGTACCTGGCCATCAAGTGGGATCGGTCGGCAAAACTTGTTTGGTCAGGTGACCTGAAGCAAGACAACACGATTTTGTGCCGGGTTCCAGTGGTGACGTCGACTCCCTAGGTGCTGCCTCGAAGAGTCCGGGACTGGGGGTTTGCCCGGGTGGTTGTGTCACCCATGGATGCCATCATTACGGTAAGGGAGACCAACTACCATGAGACTACAGGGCAAGGTTGCTGTTATCACAGGCGCAGCTTCGGGAATGGGACTGTCGATGGCGCGGATGTTCTCGGCGGACGGGGCGATGATTGTCGCCGGCGACTGGAACAAGACGCGCCTGGATGCGGTTGTGACCGAGATAACGACCGCGGGACGGACCATCACCGCACTTCACGGAAACATCGGGGTCCGGGAAGATGCGGAGGCGCTGATTGATCACGCGCTCGCCACCCACGGACGCATTGACATCCTCGTGAACAACGCGGGCGTCATGGACTTCATGCAGGGCACCGCGGAAATTTCCGACGACATTTGGCGCAAGGTGATGTCCATCAACCTTGACGGTCCGATGTACACCAGTCGACGCGCGCTTCCATCCATGATCGAACACGGTGGCGGGGCAATTGTCAACATTGCCTCGACGGCATCACTCGGAGGTGGGGCAGCTGGCACTGCGTACACGAGTTCCAAGCACGGTCTGATCGGTCTCACCAAGAGCACTGCGTGGATGTATGCGCTGAAGGGAATACGTTGCAACGCAATCTGTCCCGGGGGGACCGCAACAAACATTGCCGAGTCAATGACGCCGGAACGAATGGATGCTGTCGGCGCAGCGCGTGCTGGCGCGTACGCCGGTCTGATCCCCGCCTACCTCCAGCCGGAGGACATCGCGAGTCTCGCCCTATTCCTTGCATCGGATGACGCCAGGCATGTCAATGGCGCGGTCGTTGCAGCTGACGGTGGGTGGTCTGCAGCGTAGAACCGCCTCGCTGTCGGGGAACCGGGTCGTCGTCTTCGGGGACAACGGCCCGGCAGTACCGATCGTGACCACACCAGAGTTCTCCATTCCCACCGCACAGCGACGCGCATCGCTTGAAAGCAATGCATACGAAGATTCGCATTGTGGTTCACGTAGTGGTACCGTGGGATCCATGAATACTACTGACGCAAGCGCGATCAAGACCGCCCAACTGGTTGCCATGCGAGCCTGGAATGCGGATCGCGTCGCGCGCCTGAAAGGGGTTGCCTCCCACGAGGCAGATCTGAGCACTGCATTTGAAGCAGCGCGCGTGGCAGAACTTGCGGCGATTGCAAATCGAGCCAAGTAAGCGTCGCGGTTCCATGATTGGGGTGGGCCCGTCCCATCGAGCGTCGCCAACCGGCAACAAATTGCACGAGGTCGATTCTGGACCAAACTCCTGACGCATAGCGTTATGCCCGCGTGGACTGCAAATACCTCGATAGTCGCCTCAGTTGCCCTCGCCATCCCGCCACAGCGCGATCCGTCCAGTCCTCATCATGCATCGTCTCCAAATTGATGCGGATCCTAGCGCCTGGGACCGCACCGGACGTACTGCCGAATTCCACCGTAGTCGTGACATCGTATGGCTCGACGTCCGGGATGAACGATGCTGACTGCACGAGTGTCAAACGGTGACCGTGCAAGAACTCCCCAATCCGGACGTCGACCGAGGTCGCCCGGGGCAAACCCGCGCGTTCCATGAACCGGACCTGATCGGGTGCGATGGCCGTCATGACGTACCGGAGACCGCCACCCGCACGGAAATCGCCTGAACTGACGGTGACCTCGAAACCGGACGGTCCCCACCACGCTGAGAAACCTTCAGCCGTCGTCCAGGCATCCCAAACCGCACCGACGGCCACCCCTCGATACCGACGTGACAGTGAAATAGTTTCGCTAGGGATCGTGTGTTCGGCTTGTCTCACGGCTTCTCCAGTCACTCAGGCGAGTTGGATCAAGATCAATCGTCACTGACGGTGCCCTCCAGAACGACCATAGGAGTGCCGGGGTTCACAACAGCCAATCGTCGGTTCTCGGAGGCCCCGCGGCCAGTTGCAGATATCACCCCTCCTAATATGGACAAGAATGCGCACCACCAAATGCTGATCTCACGCCTCACTGCCCGAGCCTCCTCGGTCCTGGCGGCTGAAGCGACCTTCAAGCTTGACGAGAAGCGCTTCAAGGAAGCGTTGGTGAAGTCGATGAACGAATACAACCCCTCTCGGGAGGCGCTTGATGCGTTCGAGACCAAGCACCCGGAACTCCTCGACGCGGCCTAATTCCGCCAATGCCGGATCCCTCAGATTTGGACGACCGTACGCGCACTTCAGGGCGGTTACGGTCCGTGTGATCCCACGGACGATCCAATCCGGGTTCTTTTAGCCGGGCAAGACTTCCGGATATCCTTCGGGCCGCGACCGTCCGCGTCGCCATTCAATCCGGGAGTTTGGCGCAACATGAAGATTTCACGCATCACACCATGGCTCGTCCGAACTACCGCATCCTTCTGGGGCGAGTACTTCTTTGTGCAGGTTGAGACCGATGAAGGGGTGACTGGATGGGGAGAGATCACGACCACGACCCCCACGGCGAACCGGGCGGTTGCGGGAATGATCCGCCAACTCAATTCACTTGTTGTCGGTGAGGACCCGGCCCTGATTGAGAGGATCTGGAACAAGATCTTCCGGTCATTCACCTATCTCGGCACGCGCGGCGCCACGTGTCATGTCGTTAGCGGGATCGACATCGCCCTGTGGGACATCCGGGGGCAGGTCCTCGGACTACCGATACACGCCCTCCTGGGTGGCAAGGTTCGCGACGATATCCTCCTCTACACGCACCCACTCGGGTCGGCGCTACGACAGGATGACACTCTTGTCGAGGAAATTCGCGCGATCGTCGATTCCGGCCACACGGCCCTCAAGATTGATCCTTTCCCGCACGCACCCGGCGAATCACCAGCGAACGACGATTACCTGGACGGTGGCATGACCCGCGCGGGGGAACGCCACGCCGTCCGCCTGACCGAGCGCATCCGGGAGGTGGCAGGACCCGACGTTGAGGTCCTGATCGATGCCCACGGACGGTTCAATGTGCCGACGGCAATCCGTCTCTGCCGGGCGCTCGAGGATGCGGCCCAGATTGACTGGTTCGAGGAGCCGGTACCTGTCGAAAGTTACTCCGCGCTCGCACAGGTCCGGGAGAAAGTACACGCCCCGATCTGTGTGGGTGAACGCCTCCACACCCGCTGGGACTTCACCACGATCTTTGAACAGAAACTGGCGGACTACGTGATGCCTGACGTGACATGGTGTGGGGGCATCTCGGAACTCAAGAAAATCGCAACAATGGCTGAGACCTACTACATTCCTGTGTCCCCGCACGATGCAAGCGGACCCATCAATGTCCTTGCCGGGGCCCACGTCATGATGACCGTCCCGAACTTCTACCGACTAGAGACGTCCCGCTACACCCTTCGCAAGTACGACGACTTCATCGATTCGCCGCTCGACAATTCCGGTGGGCGCCTCCACCTTACGGACCGGCCAGGGTTGGGAGTAAGGATGAACATGGAATACCTGCGTGGGAACATCCTTGACGGATTTGGCAACGCATCCGACTGACGTGACCATCGCAGCGAGCAGACTAGATAGCGAAAAGCTGGATGTAATCAGTGGTAACATTCCCTCGTTGCGCTCAAGGGCGTGCTGGGAGTTGCGGTCGAGATGAGTGACAGAGTGGTCGTTCTTGGGTACGGAGCTGTAGGAAAAGGCGTCGTGGCGGAACTGGTCCGGCGGGGTACCGAGGTCGTAGTTGGCCAACGTACTGAGCCAACCGACCTTCCCGCAGGTGCACGGTTCGTGCGAACGGATGTCCTGGACAAGGACTCTGTCACCAACGCGTGCCGAGGGGCAACCCAAGTCGTCGCTGCCATTGGGTTCGAGTACGTTGGGCAGATTTGGCAGCGAAAGTGGCCCGTCGCGATGGAGTGCTTCCTGACTGCGTGCGAAGCATCAGGCGCAAGGTTGCTCTTCTTCGATAATTTGTACATGTATGGACCTCGCGTCGGCCCACTGCACGAGGATCTTCCTCTCGCTGCAACTGGCACGAAGCCCTCAGTGCGAGCAGCCATCACGCGCCAGTGGCGAGCTGCCCAGGATAGTGGCCGGGTCCGGGTCGTCGCCCTCCGGGCCTCAGACTTCTACGGTCCTGGGGTACAGGCATCACATATCGGCAGTGACGTCATGCGAGCCATCGCTGCGGGCAAAGCTGCTTCATTCGTTGCGCCGCTTGATGTGCCGCATGACTTCGCGTACGTCCCAGACATCCACCGGGCTGTCATTTCCTTGCTTGACGCACCCGATGATGCGTTCGGTCAGCCGTGGCACGTGCCGTGTGCGCCAACAGAATCCGTCCGCGCGATCGTGTTGCGTGCGTCACTTGCGTTCGGGAGACCTCTGAAGACGAATGTCGTGCCGCTTTGGTCGCTTCCGTTGTTAGGTGTCTTCGTACCGTTCCTGAAGGAAATGGCGGAGATGCGGTTTCAATGGGATCGACCGTACCTGGTCGATGCATCTCGCTTCTCCAAGCGGTTCTGGGGTGACGCAACACCTTTCGATGACGGGGTACGCGCCACCGTTGAAGCCCACCTGGCCTCAACAGCAGGATGACGCACTCCTGACACGTCCGTACCCGTTTCGAAGAGAACGTCGACGGGCGGGGATTGCTATAACGACATCTGAAAGCGGGTGGTGAGTGTCGGCGCGTGGGCATTCAGGTTCGTCGATGAACCGAGCCGGCTGCGTATGCGCGGGCCCACGGGATCTGTGAATGATGTTGAACCGGATGCCAAAATGGGCGATCTACCTCGGTGCGGGTGTCGCCATCCTCACGATTGGCCCAACCGTCTTCAACCTTGCACTGCGCCTGAGCCTTGGCCTCATAACCATGTCCATCGTACTGGTCACGGGCCTGGCGTTTCTCGGCGTCGTCGGCTTCTTCGCCTATCTCGTCTGGCGCTTCATCGTTGACAAGATGAACGGCTGGTAACCGCGACTTCTCCGAACAACATCCGTCACTGAGCCCTACCGGTTGCACGATCAATGCGGGCCACGATTGCCAACTTCTCATCTCGCGACGCTCGTGACCACCGCGCAATCTCAAGAATTGTGCGATTGCAACCAACACATGTGTCGTGTTCGAGGACACACACGTTCCGGCATGGGCTTGGGACGTAGTGATCCATCGGCCTGCACCGAACGCACCAGCGATGGTCCGAACCGGTCAACATGCCACAGCCTCGGCAAGTTGTCATTGCTGATCCTGAAAGAATCTGCGGAGACCCGGTCTTCGAGGTTCCAAGCGTCCGTCACTACGTTTCACGGCCAGAAAATCACCGTCAACCCTATGGCAAGTGTCAGGATGAAAGTACCGAGCATCAGGAGATTCATTCGCAACCATGGTGAAACGCTCACTCCAGACGACCGCCCACCACGTAATCTGGACGCATCATGCTTGATCTGCTCCAAACTGTAACCATGGGTGACGGGATGAAGATGGACTTCGGACGGCGTGCAGGCCGGATACCCTCCCAATGTACGGAAAGGCAACAGCATTGATTTGGCGCCTGCTTCGAAGACTCGTGTTCATGTGGGTTGGCGCGCTTGTATTCCGAATGATCTCCTCGGCATTTCGGGCAGGTCGCCGGTAAGGGAAGCCGGGCTCAGTCCAATTCGGAACACCCGTCTAGGCCTTGGGTCTGGCCCACTCCGGCGTATCGGCGCGAAGGGGCACATCGCGTCCCTCTTCGACGTCTATGAGGTCAGGCCAGGTGAAGATATCGGTGCGACCACGCCCACGCTTCTCACGCGCTTCAAGAAACCACCCGACTTCCTCGGTTCCCTCGGTCGGAGAGTCGCCCAGAAGAATGTCGTTGTATGCAGAAATCGCTTCGTCCGACTTGCTGGCAACTCGGTCCGACACGAATCGAGCAACCCCAGAATCGTCAGCGCTACTCGTCACGGCATTCAGGTATTCGGTTGCGTCTGCACCGATGAACGCGAACAGCTGCCGGTCCATTGAGCAGTTGTAATCAACTTTGCCAACCACGCCTGATGCAACCACTCTCGCCTTGTCGGCGGTCCGCGCCGCCATTGCGAGACCGGAAATCATGTCGCGAGGACTCCTGAGCGGAGTTACCGTGTCCATTGATGGTCCCAGCCTTCCTGATCCTGTGTTTGCCCCCGGACCATTGCACACGTAAAGAACGACAGTGGCAATGCCGGGAAACGAGTGTCGCGGCTTCAAAACGAAGACGCCGGTTCCAAGGTCTTGGAACCGGCGTCATGATCTGCCGCACCAAACGTCCTATCGTCGGTCAGTGCGCGGGCTTTGCCCAGTCCGGAGTGTCGGAACGATGAGGAACCTCACGTCCCTCCTCAACGTCGATGAGGTCAGGCCACGTGAAGATGTCAGTGCGACCATGCCCAACTCTTTCGCGGCCGGAAAGGAAATAGCCAACCCCGTCAGTGCCAGCCTTGGGCGCGTGGCCCAGCAGGTGATCGTTGTAGTCGTCGATTTCCTTGTGCGACTTGGAAGCGAGCTTTGCTTCGATCAGCTTGGCAACACCAGAATCGTCGCTGGAGCTTGATACGGCTGCAAGGTACTCAACGCCGTCGGTCCCGAGGAAAGCGAACAGCATGCGGTCCATCGGACAGTCGTAGTTGTATTCGCCCAACGTACCGGCTTCGGAAGCACGTCCCTTGTCAGCTGCGCGGGCAGCCATTGTGACACCAGCGATGGTCGCCTTGGGGCTGCGGGGAAAGGACTTTGTCAGATCCATGGTTCATCCACTTTCCAGATGCAGGTTGGCCCAGACACTCTCAGGCCACTTGTCAATACTACCGAAACAATAGTATCAGTGACGATGATTTCAGTCCGGGAAGGTACCAACGTCACCGAATTGCTACGCGGTTGAAGGACACGAGGCAACGCCACACGTTGTTCTTAATGGATGCATTCAAAAACGTGGGCGCAAGCGCCTGGATCGGTTGATGAAGCGTACCGCCACCGAGATCGCCCCGGTCCGATCAAGGAGCCCAGAAGTGTCGGAAGTGCCTCGCCAAGAAGACGAACCAAGCGAAGAACGCGGGATGTGCACTGACCTGGATACCCAATTGGGTGGCGATCCGGACCGAGCTGGCCTCGAGCCCAGAGCGAGTGGGGCAATTCACGCCCCGGACCAAGAAGAAGACCCAATAGTTCCAACCCCGACCCAATTCGGGGAAGGCGAAAACGCCATATTGGACGCCCCGTCACCGGACGGATCCGGTCCAACTCGGAAATCGGCGGACGGAGTCGCAAGCGCGAAAACACGGACATCGCTGGTTAGCGCTTCAGACGCTTGGCATCGTGTTCGGCAGGTGCGTCCGCCAGTTCTGGCGCTTGGATACGCCCCGTCATCACACCGGATCCACGATGTGCTCGCCGCCCTCGGCGCGCGCCCGGTTACGTCCGTCTCGCCACACGACGCATTGGAACTCGCCGCGAATTCGAAGTCCATCCTCATCGATACGACTGCATCGGTCAGCGAACGCTGGGAACCGATCCACGCCATTTGCAGGCAGGCAAGACGGGAAGGCGTCCCGGTGGTCTTCGCACCCACCGGCGTCGACCGGTCTCCTTGGCGCCTCAACGAAGCACGCCGGCTGGTCGCGGCCATGCGTCCGGCAATCATCCGCGGGTCAATCGCCGACTTGACAGCGCTCGTCAATGCCCATGTACCTGACTATCTGGCGTGGCCGGTGCCTCCCGACGCGTCAGCTAGCCGCGAAGTGGCAATCGCAACTGCCAGTCTGGCGGTTCGGGTGGCCAAGTCCACCGGCTCACTGGTGGTGATGACCGGCGAAACGATCGCGATCACGGACGGTCAGGAGACCTGGACCAGAAACATCTCTTCCGGAGTGGTCCGCGACTTGATCCCCGATCTCGACGGGGTGATCGACGCGGTCATCGGTGCAATCGCCTCGAGCGGGGTTGACCTCGCATCTGCCGCCGTCGCCGGGGTTGAGATCTTTGGCGCCGCCGTGGACGCTGCACAGTCAAAGGGTCCGGGACAGTTCTGGCCGACCCTGCTCGATACATTGGCTGGCACTAACTCCCAAACCTATTCGGCTCCCGACGAGGAACCGGCGCCAAATGTGCAGGTACTGGAAGCAGTCCGGATTGTGCTGCGAGCCGACGCCAGTCTCGTCGCACCTGATCGGCTCCCCGACATCGTTGAACAAGCACTGGCCGGTGGCGTGACGATGGTGGAACTCCGTCTCGACGGTCTCCCCGTCGGCCGAAGCGTGGTAGTTGCCCGCGAGGTCAGGGCGCGATGCCGTCTGGCAGGGGTTCCGGTTGTGATCAGGGGACGCGCGGATATCGTATTGGCATCCGCATGCGACGGGATCGTCACGTCATTGGAAGTTGACGATCTGACTCCTGATGATGCGGCGCGTCTGGTTGGTCCCGACCGCATGATCGGAGTAGAGGTGGGTTCGGTCTCGGATGCCGAGTTGGCAAAGCGCGCGGGGGCCGGTTACCTGATTGTCGGGCCGATGTTCGCAACAGGCAGTGGTGGTTCGGCTGACGGACCGTCTGGGGTTTCCTTGCTCAAGCGAATTCGGACCGTCTCGCCAGAACCCCTGGTTGTTGGCGGAGGGATGACATCAGCCCGAGCATCACAGTTCTTGCTCGCCGGTGCTGACGGCATTCGGGTCGGGTCCGCGATCATGCATGCCTCTGACCCTAAGGAAGCCACCCGGATATTCGCCAGCCTTTGGGAAGAGACACACCAAGCACCGTGATCGACCGCTGTGGGTGGAGGCAAGCGACCACCCACCCCGCCACCAGAGACCGTCACATCCCATCACGCGACCTGCTCGTTATTTTTCCCTGACCAAAGACGTGTGCAGCCTGCGCGGGTACTCAAGGTCGCGCGTATGCCACTGAACCGACGATCAGTGTCCACGTCAAACGATATCGCGGGTCAGTTTCGTCAGGTAAAAGCGATCGGTTAGATCGGTATTCGAACCAACCTTCAAGCCCGCTAACGTGGCCAAGTCGGTTAGTTCACCCACTGACACCCGATGGGCCATCGGCGGACCATCCACCAAGTCATCCCGCTTGTGGAACTCGATGATCGCGATGGCGCCGTCGCGCCTGACCAGTCGGCCCGCTTCACTAAGGAATGCAACCGGGTCATCAACCTCGTGCAAGACCACTGCAATGAACACGATGTCGGCTGTTTCATCGGGGAGGGCGACGCGGGATTCGGTCGAAAGGAGGACTGAGATGTTCGGGATCTGCCTTCGGTCAATTTCGGTTCTCAGGTGTTCAATCATTGCTGCCTGCACATCAACACCGTAGACATGCCCCCCGGGACCGACGATGCCGGCAGCCGGAATGGCAAAGAACCCCGGGCCACATCCCAGGTCAATCACGGTCATTCCGCCAACCACACCCGCCGCACTGAGCGAGGCAAGTGGTGGTAACTCCGCGTGGCGTTCGGCGCTGGTAAGCCGATCAAGTTGCGAAGGATGAAACCGGTGCGTGCGGTGCGCCGATCCATGGTCGTGCGCGTGGTGCCCGTGATCGCGGTTGTGGTTGTGGTTGTGATCTCTCGGATCCATCAGATTTGCCTCTTCACTTGAACCAAGTTTGGTAGAGCGCCCTGGGGGACCGGGCGCCCAAGCCGAGATACTATACCCTGTAAGGTATATTTGAGCAGAGAACGCGCGAAATGCCGTGGCAGCCTCAATCCCGTTGGGCGTGAGATGCACCGGCAGGACGTGGACCCGCAAAGGAATGCAACCGAGACAGAAGGGGGCACCATGGAACCCGCAGCAATTGACAAATCACGCGATGAACCGGATGCCACGGACGACCAGAATATTGGACCGATCCTCGACCGGCTGAAGCGCATCGAGGGACAGGTACGGGGCGTGCAAAAAATGATCGTTACCGGTGCCGACTGTGAAGCGATCCTTACTCAAGTAATGGCGGCGCGGGCCGCGCTTGAGCGCACCGCCGCCCAGATTGTCATGGCAAACCTCGAGAAGTGCTTCGATGCACAGTCGCCCGCCGAGGCCCGGCGCAAGGTGGTCCGTACGGTGCAACTACTGTCACGTTCGACGTGAGCCGGGCCCCCGAGCGAACTTCACGTGACTACGAAAGCCTGACCCGAAAGGAACGAAGGTGTTTCAGAAACTGCTGGCGTGGCTTGGTGTCACAGCTACCACCAAGGATCTCTCCCCTTTCGAGGCACTCGGACGCCAAGGCACCGGAAGCGTCATCCTGGACGTGCGCGAACAACATGAATGGGCGTCCGGCCACGTCAAAGGCGCGATCAATATCCCACTTGGCCGACTGGGGACGCAGGTGGGGAGACTTGCACGGGATGCGGCGATCATTGCCATCTGCACAAGCGGAGGCCGGTCGTCCCGGGCAGTGTCGATCCTGCGTGATGCCGGCTTCGAACATGCCGTCAACATGCGAGGCGGAATGACGTCGTGGGAGCGCGCCGGCCTTCCGGTCTCGAGGTAAATCGATGAATCCCGGATTGCGATCCCTCGCTTCCTGAAATCCGCGAACAGAAATCATTGGAGACTGAATAGTATGTTGGCCCGGCTATGGCACATCTTCTGGGGCGGTCCCAAAGGAGGGAATCTTTCGGCGCGCGACGCACACGCTCGACAGCGTGGAGGCGTACTGTTGATCGACGTCCGGTCGCCCGCGGAATGGCAGGCAGGCCATGCTGAAGACGCATTGCACATTCCGCTCGGGGACCTCACCCGAAACCTGGACCTGCTTCCGAAGGATGGTGAGATCATCGCCATGTGCCAGAGTGGCCTGAGATCTGGAATTGCCGCTATGATCCTTCGAAGCCGTGGGTTTGAACGTGTTTTCAACCTGAACGGCGGGTTCATGGCATGGTACGGTGCAGGTCTACCGATCGAGACGGATGGCCGGGCGCGCTTGCGACGAGTTCGTGGGGGATCGATGGCTAGTCGGTAGGTTCTCGCGCACCCTATACGGGCAGTTGCCCGGAACGAAAAAGGAGATCCTGATGGCATTCAGTCACGTCAACAAGAAGGGGCAGACCTACTTCCTTCACGGCAAGATGGTCACCCTCCGCGGTGGTCGCGAGCAGAAGATCCATTACTTCGCCAAGGAAGCCAAGCCGGGTGAAGTCCTTCCCGCGTTGCCCGAGGGGTACGAGGTCGTGGAGAACGAACGTACTGGACTTCCCTTCATCCGCAAGCACGTCGCCAAGTAGGCGCCCTCCTCTTCCGAAATGAAACTGGCCCCCTCTTCGGGGGCCAGTCCTGTCTAACGGCATGTTGTCGCGAGACTCACACCTTCGGCGCGTCAGGCACCTTGCCCAGGAGGCCCTCGATCATTCCGACGATAGACGTGAGCGCGTCCTTTGCGGTGGCCTTCCCCTCGTAAACCGGGCCCATCGCCTTGGTGATCTCGTTGCCAACATTTCCCCAGTCACCACTGATCGGTTCCGGTTTGGCGTAGGCAAATGCATCCAGTGCAAGCTTCGCGTTCTTCGGGGCTGTATCCGGCTTGAGAACCAGCGGACTCGACGCGACATCCTTGTGCGTAGGGATCGTCAGACCCAGTTTCGCCCAGTGCTCGTAGGCCGCCTTGCTGCCAAGGAACTTGAGGAATTCCCAAGCTGCATCCTTGTTCTTGCCTGCCGACGTCATGCTATGGCCCGCCGATGCCGTGCGGGTGACGCGTGACTTGCCCTTCGGGATTGGAGCGATGTCCCACTCGAAGGTCGCCTTGTTGAAATTCGCGTAGACCGAGATTGACGGCACCATGCCAATTCGGCCGGTGTTCCAGGCTTCTGCCATGTTCTGGCCAGGGAACGAATCACCGAACGGGTGAACCTTTTGCTTGTTGATAAGGTCGGCGATCCATTGCATCTGATCCACCGCCGGCGACTGGTGCAAAGTGAACTTCTGGCGGGTGGCATCGACGATGTCGCCCCCCTCCTGCCACACCTTGATATATGGATAGTAGGGAGCGGCGCCAACCCCGGCCCATCCTGCGGTGCCCCATGTGGCCTGTGCGCCGGTGCCACCAGTCATCTTCTTGGCAGCGTCCAGATAGGTCTCCCAAGTCCAGGACTCATCTGGAAGGCTGACACCATTCTTGGCGAAAAGTTCCTTGTTATAGACAAGATTGGTCGTCGTGGCCTCGCGTGGCAGACCGTATTGCTTGCCACCGACGTTGTAATCCTTCGTCGCAGCTTCGAAGAAGTCGGTCAACTTCACATCCTTGTCGGACGCGAGATACGGGCTTATGTCGGCCAGCAGGTTGAGCTTCTGCAAGTTGGGGGAAATGTACGCATGCGTCCAGAACACGTCGGGCGCCGTTCCCGATGCCACCAGGGCAATCAGCTTTGCCTGGGCGTTGACAGCACCACCACCTGCGTCACCCTGAATGATGTCAACGGTCACCGAACTTTTCTTGTCGTTGAAGAGCTCACCCAGGGGCTTGTAGCGGGCCTCATCCGCAGGGTCGGTTCCCTGGGTCATGAATACGACCTTGCCCTTGGCGGCGGAGGGTGCAGGGACGGCAGTCGCAGCGGGCTTGGTTGCCGCAACCGTTGCAGCCGGAGCCGCCGTCGGTGCCGATGCTGCCGGCGCTTTCGTCGGTTCAGCCTTGGCTGCCGGAGCAGCGGGAGCCGCCTCCCCACCGCAGGCTGCCAGGATGCTGCCGGCGCCGAGGACACCCGCCAACGCGCGCCGGCGAGAGAAGCCGGGCGTGGGATTACTCAATGGTTCGGTCACTAATCATCTCCTCAAACTTGGTGCGGGCACACCATAGCCGGGCCTGAATAGGTTGGTCAATCGGCCCCAGGCTTCATCAACTCGAGGCAGTCACGGTCTCGAGCGTCCGAAGCTCAGGCGAATTGTCATCAGCACCGACCCAACGCAACCGTGCTGACTCCAGAAAATCACCACCCTCGGTTGCTCGACCCGTCGAGGCAAGAATCCTCCCTAACCAGAACTGGTCCCGTGGACGAGGCGATGCATAGGCGCCGACGCGATCACGAAGGATCCGTTCGGAGTGGACCCGTGCCCCGGAGAGCCACTCCGCATCGATCAAGGTGTCTTCGATGACTGCGAACTGACCTTGATAATCCGTAAATCGGGACAAGACTGGAAGTGCCTCCCCGAGGTGTTTTGCAGCGAGGTGGGCATCTCCATGCCACCACGCCCGCAGACCCTCAGTAACTGAATGCACGGCAGCCGCACGTTCCCCGGATAGCACTCCTTGGGCAGGTTCGTCGGCGTCAGCAAGAGATGCCAGCAGCGCATGAATACCTGCTTCATCTGACAGTGCGACCAACGGCATTACGCGAACAATCATTTCTGAAACATCAGCCGCATGGTTCGGATCAATGGGAATTGTCGGCGCGAGTGTCCGCCATGGCAGCGCGCGTCCGGAGCTGCGGCCATACCCAAAGACCTCGGTTTGCCAGAGGAGGTTGACGGCGCCCGGATAGGACATAGGCTGACCAGGTGCCGAAGGCACCATTACCCGTTCCTGCCACTCGATTGACGCGGCGGCGCGTCCGAGTTCCATCAGGAGCGACGCGAGATGCATGGTGTTGTGGACATTGATCCCGTCAAATGGATCACTCGCGGTCAGGTAGGCAATACCCCGCTCGATCCCCTCCTCAAATGTGCCCTCATCTATATGGAGGTGTATTCGGGCATGCGCGCCAAAGGGATCGGCACGATCCAGTTCCTCGATCCGTTCCACCGTGTCCCGTGCCTCGCCAAACCGACGGCCACGGATCAAGCTGAACGCCTCATTCACCAGAACCTCGATATCGGGTGCAGGCAATTCGCACTCGGTCGTCATTTTGGCTCCTCCTCTTTCGTGCGGGATATCCCAACGGCAATGGCTCAAAGAGACCCGGCTACTAAGCTGGAGGGTCCATCAAACCGGGGAAGGCTACGCGGGTGTTCGAGAGGGGGAACAACGTCAGCGGTATGGATGTACCAGTCCAGAAGTCGCTGCTCAAGATCACCTCGCACCGTCGCGTAGTGAACGTCACCGTAGACGTTGTGCAACTCCAAGGGGTCCACCACAAGATCGTAGAGTTCTGAGACGCCAAGTGGCCGACGAACCAGGCGGTGGGTCATGGTCCGGATCGACGTCGCCCTGCATACACTGAGCGGATGATCCTGTTGCAGGCGCCCTTTTGGGTAGTAGATGTGGGAGGGATCCCGGAACAATCCACCTGATTCCGGACGACCTTCGAAGGCATGTGGTTCATGCGGGTCGTATCCACCCTCACTGAACGCTGCGCGGTCGGGGTCGCCTGGTGCGCCAGCCAACTGCGGCACGAGTGAACGCGCGAAGTGCGTGTGAGTGGGAACAATTCCGGCCAGATCAAGGGCGGTAGCCATCACGTCGAAAAGTTCGACCGGTTCGGCAACGACGTGTCCCCGGGCGAACCCGTCTCCCGGAACACGAACAATCAGCGGAACGCGGGTCAGGCAATCGTCCAGTGCCGACGGCCACTTCTCGACAAGCCCGTAATCGCCCGCCCAGTCCCCGTGGTCGGCGAACAGGAATACCGCCGTGTCAGATGCGTGCCCAGTCTCATCAAGCGCGTCGAGAAGCATGCCCAAAAGCGCGTCGGTTACTCCGATCATGCCCAGGTACACGGCGTGGAGTTCCCGGAAAAAACGCTCATCGAGTTCACCTAGACGACGCGCCTCCCGGATCCGCACATGGAAGTCCGGCTTGCCGGGGAGTCCCGATGGGCGCAATGGTCCGATCTGATCGGCAGAATATCGGGAGTGGAATGGTTCGGGTGCGTGGTAGGGACAGTGCGGGAAGGTCAGTGGCAGATACAACGCAAACGGTCGCCCCCTATCGGACTTACGCTGCAGAAGCCACTGAACCGCGCCGTCGACGTGTTGGAAATCACCGACCGTCTCGATGCCGTCCGGCATCGCTTCGTACAGGAATGTGTAATAGCGTGGGTCGTCGAATGAATACGGCGGTGTCCCGTGTCCTCCCGGACGTGCACTGGAACTGAACCGCCCTAGGTTCCAATCCGAAACGCTTTCGGCAAACGCTTCCGGGGAAAGCAGGTCGTTCTTTCCACCCCAGATGACGTCGTAACCGGCCCGCTTGAGGTACTTGAGGAGGTTGGGATCCTCGGGACGAAGCATGTTCCAGAGGGTGCGATGCCCCCGGACGTGCGGATACCACCCTGTAGTGAAACTCGTCCTCGAAGGCGTGCAAACGGTGTGCTGTACATGGCACTGGTTGAACCGCGTGCCCTGCGATGCGAGACGGTCAATGTTCGGTGTCAGTGAAACCGGGTCTCCATAACAGCCAACGCTTGAGGCGCGGAGTTCATCCGGAATGAAGAAGATGAGGTTTGGACGATGCGTTGAAGTGGTCATGGAACCCCCTCGCAGGACCCTCGGATCACCTCGAGGGTCCAACCAGTGCAATCGCCGGGACCGTCTCACGCATGCCCAAAGGTGTGCGCAGCCTCGAGGACACGCGCAAGCAACCTCACGGCTGCATCCAGATCAGCGACGCTGGCCATCTCGTTGACCGTGTGCACGTACCTGACGGGCACGCTGTACGTGATCGTCGGCCGGCTTCCGTGGATGCGCTGGAGCATTCCAGCGTCAGTGCCACCGGCAGGCAGAATTTCAAGCTGATAGGCGATGTCATGTTTCGTCGCGAGGTCACGTGAGAACCGAACCAGCTTGGGATCGCTGATCGACGACGAATCCATCACCTTGATCGCGACACCCTTGCCAAGTTCGGTGACCGAGTTCTCCTCAGTGCCTCCCGGGATATCCACCGCGAGCGTCGCATCGAGCGCAATCGCGATATCCGGATGCCAGTCATGTGCAATCGCCTGCGCCCCGCGCAACCCAACCTCTTCCTGGACAGTGGCGACGGCTATTACTTCAACCTCGTGGTCCCCGAGGGCGCGGAGTGCTTCCAGCATGACGTACACGCAGGCGCGGTCGTCCAGGCACTTTCCGGAAACGTGGTCTCCAACGTGCTCGAAGGCGCGGTGCAACGTGACCATGTCCCCGATCTCAACCTTGGCTTGCACGGTCTCGGCTGGCAAACCAAGATCCACGAAGAGTTCCTCAATCTTTGGGGCTTTGGGTTCCTCACCCCGCATGAGATGGATTGGCTTGCCCTGTGGCATGAGAAGGCCACGCAGTTGCTCACTGTCACGGGTGGTCACGGTGACCCGCTGGGCAACAAGGTTTCGCGGGTCGAAACCACCGACTGGTTGCAAGCGAAGAAAGCCCTTCTTGTCGACGTGACGCACCAGGAACCCAATCTCGTCCATGTGCGCCGCGATCAGCACGCGCCTCACAGGGGCACCCGGCACCTTGTGACCGCGCGGATGCCGGATGCCAATTGCATTGCCGATTGCGTCAATGCGAATTTCATCGACCAACGGCCGCATTGCCTCAATGATGACCTCACGGATTGCTTCCTCACGTGATGGCACGCCGGGCGTTTCAGAAAGCGACTTCAGCAATTCGAAATTAAGTGTCATGTGCGACTCTCCCTACTACGTCCTGATGGAAGGCTTTACAGGAGGATACGGGGTGGATAGCGCCAGTCACGCTCCGGAAAGGGCACGCTCGCGTGCAAACGAGCATCGGCGCAACCGATCCGGGCGTGCACGCCGGTGGTTACGCCGATGTAGGAGAGCTTGGAGCTCTAGGTCAACGCTACTTCAGAAGCTGCAGGACCAGCGAAGGTGCCTGGTTCGCCTGTGCCAACACCGAGATGCCAGCCTGCTGCAGGATCTGAGCCCGCACCAATTCGCTCATGCTTGTCGCAATATCCGCGTCGGCAATCCGGCTGTTGGCAGCCGCCGTGTTCTCGGACGCGACCCCGATGTAGTTCGTGGCCGATGACAACCGGTTCTGCATGGCGCCGATATTTGACCGATAGGTGCTGACCGTGTTAATCGCCGTGTCAAGCGCCGAGATTACGGCACTCGCGGTCGACTGGAACCCGACCGACAAGGTCGCAGCGGTATTCATCGCCACGAACGCGGCATTCAGGCTTGTGGCCTTCGCGCTGCTGATGGTGAACGTGAGGGCGTCGCCCGAGTTCGCACCAATCTGGATCGACATGCCCGTGACGACGCTGCTGTTATCCAGCAGCACAGTGCCGTCGAACTGGGTTGCACTCGCGATGCGGTCAATCTCAGCGTAGAGGGCCGTGAACTCGAGTTGCGCGTTCGCCCGGTCACTGGCTTGCAAGGTGTCGTTGCTTGCCTGCACCGCAAGTTCACGCATCCGAGCCAGAAGAGAATGGGTCTCGGTGAGTGCGCCTTCGGCGGTCTGCAGGAGGCTTGACGCATCCTGGACGTTCCGCTGTGCCTGATTGAGACCACGGACCTGGTTCTTCAGCTTCTCGCTGATCGCCATGCCTGCAGTGTCATCCGCGGCTTGGTTGATGCGGAGACCGGACGCCAACTGTGCCCCGGCACGCTGCCCAAGCTTTTCCGCCGCCCCGAAACCACGCTGCGCCTGAAGCGACGCGTAGTTGAAGTTAATCCTGAGTGCCATGAGTTGACCGATCCCTCCCTGTAGTTCGCCCGGAGCTCGTCCGCCAGTCATTCCCGTCTGCCAACCCAATTGGGTTTGCAAACACGGTCACGATCCCGGAATCCGCTGCCTGGTACAAGTCGCGTGTCGGCCAACACGCCCGCAGTGCATTTGACTGGCAGGTCTCCAGCAACGCGGTTTGTTCTGCAACTTCATCTTCGGCGGCTGCGGTCACGCCCCACAGTTCACATCGGCCAAGTGACCGATCCGCAACTTCTCCCGCGGCTGCCGCAGCGCCGCGCGCTTCCCTGAAAATTCAAAACCCGTAACCTGCAAACCGATTCTTGCGGCCGCGCCACCTGCGGCACTTGCGGCCATGATTCGCCCTTCAGACATGTCTGCAAATGCCGTGGCCGCGTTTGCGAGGTCGATGCCTGACGCCGTGAAAAGCGCGGGTTGTGCGATCTACCCCTCAAACATGAATCTGCTTCGTGCACTTTGGGCGTACCGCGGACCCGTCACTGACCCCGGCACGCGCACGATGCATGCCACGTCGGTCCGTCAGGAATGGCGTGATGTCGTCGAACGGGTCTACCACGGTGATCACCGGGTAATCGTGGAACGCAGTGGCATACCGGTCGCAGCAATTGTCTCCGTCGCCGACCTAAACCGGTTGCTTGAGATCGCCGCTCGCCTTGCGTCACCTGTCGTCGGAGAGCACACGACGAACGCCGGTTGAGGCGATCTTGCCCGATCAGGGTGTCACGGCATGGGGCTCAAGGACACCCGCTACGCCCACGTTTGCCTGTAACCGAAGCAACAGCGTGTTTCTGCCCCCGTCAGGAGACTAGCTTCGGCTGACCGGCCTTACCACTCTCCCGCGCTTCGCTCCCCGTTGCCCCTTGGTTTCTATACGCTTCGCTGCCCCGCGCTCCGCACCCGATCGCCACCTGGTTTATGGACGCTTCGCTGCGGCTGCTTCGCGTGCCCGTTCAACGCCTTTGGTGGCAGACGCATACATGGTCGAAACCCGGGCGGATACGTCCTCCGCGGCGGACCATCGCAAGCCGGCAACCCGCCGCTCAGACGACCCATGAAGGTAATCGCGCCGAGCGGCCTCGTAGCCATTCCGTGCTTCTTCCAGTTCCGCTTGGGAGGCGGCGTGCGCTTCGCTCGCCATGGCGAACGTGCGCTCAGCTTGATCAAGGACCTGCTTTAGCCGGGACTCCCGGTCGAGTGGGACCCGGGTTGGCTTCGTTGTGTGCGGTACTGACATGGGAACATGCTATCGCAATCGAGGGCCTGAGTGAAAGTGCGAATGACCCAGTCATAACAGGAATGACATGTCAAAGTGGCTCGAGAAGAAGCATGACCACAAAGGGAAGCGAGACAAGGAGCGAACCGAATACGATGCGTCACCTTGGCACGAATGGCCCCGAGGTCTTCCCAATAGGGCTCGGGTGCATGGGCATCTAAGGCATTTACGGCAAGACCGACGAGGATGAAAGCCTCGCCACCCCTCGCTTCGCTCCCCGTCGCCCCTTGTTTTATGTCGCTTCGCTTGCCCTCGCTTCGCTCCCCATCGCCCCTTGATTTATAGTCGCTTCGCTTGCCCTCGCTTCGCTCCCCATCGCCACCTGGTTTACATACGCTGCGCTACACGGGGACAGTTCCGCACTATGATGGGTCTCGGTGGACGCCACGCACGTCCAACCGGGAGAAGGCCAGATGCCCAGGAACCTCCGTATCACACGAATCGTCGTTACCCACTTCTCTTTTGTCGTGAACGATCTCGGACCCGAGGAACACCTGGGTTTCGACCAGGTCTACCGCCCCGGGTACCGCCTTGATCAGGACGGTTCAATCCTGACCATTGAGACTGATGCCGGCATCACGGGCGAAGTCCCCGGGTCGATTGACCGCCGGGATGCTCTTTACATGCTGGGTCGGAACCCGCTCGAACGCGACACCATCTGGCATGACCTGAAGCGCGCGCAACGGGGATGGATGAACGCCCCGAACGGCGCGATTGACATGGCTCTCTGGGACATCGCCGGCAAGCTCTACGGTGCCCCCATCCACGAGTTACTTGGTGGCGGCGGTCAGGGTCGGATGAAGCTTCCCTGTTACGCGAGTACCTATCACGGCGACGAGAACGGTGGCCTCACGCGACCGGAGGACTATGGCGACTTCGCCCTCGCGTGTCGCGACCGTCTCGGGTACTCAGCCTTCAAGATTCACGGATGGGTCGGGGGGCCGATCGGTCGCGAAGTCGATGCGGTACTCGCGATACGCCGGGCAGTTGGCGACAGCATGGCACTCATGCTTGACCCTGCGGGTGCATTCCGAACCTTTGACGATGTCCTGCGGGTCGGGCGCGCGTGCGACGAAGCGAACTATTTCTGGTACGAAGACGCCTTCCGCGGTGGAGGACTTTCGCAGTCGGCCCATGCGAAGCTACGCGAGTTCATCAAGACACCCCTCCTGATGGGCGAACACATCCGTGGTCTCGAACCCAAGGCCGACCTGATCACGGCGCGCGCCACTGACTACGTGCGCGCCAACTCGTACACGGACGGGGGCATCACGGGCGTCATGAAACTCGCTGCGCTTGCCGAAGCGAACGGACTCGATGTCGAACTCCATGGAGGCAGCCTCGCGCACCGCCATTGCATGGCATCAATGCGCAATAGCAACTGGTACGAACTCGGACTGGTTCACCCCCTCGTGAACGCAAACAAGCCGCCCATCTATGGCGACCCGAAGTGGATTGACCTGTTGGAATCCGTCGACCCGAAGGGTTGCCTCGACGTGCCAACCGGCCCGGGCCTGGGCGTGCCCCTTGACTGGGATTGGATTTCTGCACACCGCACCGGCGAGGTTGTGTACGAAGGCGAATAGTTGAGACCCAACCCATACCATCGGTGCATGGGAAACTCGAATTGGCACTGAAGGCAACAATTTACAAGGCCCACCTTCGCATCGCTGACATGGACCGAAACGTCTATGTCGACCACCCGCTGACGTTGGCGCTTCACCCATCGGAGAATGTGACCCGGCTGCTGGTCCGGGTCCTCGCATTCGCATTCACGGTTCCGGAGGACAACCTCCGGGGCACCCTCGAGTTCGCACAGGGCCTGACCGAGAGTGATGAACCGGACCTCTGGCAACGGGACCTGACGGGTCAGATCGTGCATTGGGTGGAGGTGGGTCAGCCAGACCTGCGCGCGTTGTCGAAAGCGTGCGGGCGATCCGAACGAGTGACCCTGTTCACACACGGCCCATCATGGACCACGTGGTGGGATGGGATCGAAGACAAGCTCTCACGCCTGACGAACCTTGCCGTCTGGTACCTCCCGTCTGAACAGGTTGCCGCAATCGAGGACATCACCGAACGATCTGTCCAGTGGCAGGTGAATATCCAGGACGGGGTCATCTCAATCCATGATGGCAAGCGTTCGGCGGAAGTGACCCCGGAACGCCTGAAGTCGGCGTCCTTGCCCCGCAGTTGACCGGTTCCTCCCCTTGGCTAACGCATGAGAGATGGCTTGCACCGGATCCCTAACTGGAGACCGGTGCCTCTCACGGATCTCGCCCGGGCAACATTCGAAGGTGGATTGGCGACACCGTTCCATTGATATCAAGCAATCCGGGTGATATCAAGCAATCCGGGCCCCCGGGGCTTGGGTTACCGAACCGTCGCATTGCGCCCTAAGTCGGGCACTCCAAGCCACAGCTACCTTGCGCCAAGAGGTTCAGGTCGCCATACTGCCGAGGAATGCCTCGTGGATACTTGGCGAACCAGAGAAGGATCATCCCCATGACAACGGCCTCCAATGTGGTGAACTTGGCAATCATCGGTTGTGGAGGCATGGGGAACCGGCACCTCCAGGGTCTTGCCGAATACGCGCGCTCTGTCGCGGGGCTGCCCGGTCATGCCATCTTCAATTTGATCGCGGTCAGTGACCCGAACGCAAAGAATGCAGCGCTCCTCGCGGATACTGCGTTGTCCGAGTTCGGACATCGTCCGGCCATCTTCGCGAACCCAGAGGCAATGTTCGATGCCGTACCGGAAATCGATGCGGTCGACATCACGACCGAACCCCGTCTCCACGAAAGCCTGTCGGTGCTTTGCCTCCGGGCCGGCAAGCACGTCCTTGTCGAAAAGCCGATGGCCTTGACGGTTGCAGGATGCAACGCGATGATGGCTGCCGCCCACTCCGCAAACCGCGTGCTTGCCGTGGCGGAGAACTACCGGTTCGATCCTCTGGTGCGCCTGACAAAGGCGCTTCTCGACGCCAAGGCAATCGGCGACCCATGGATGGTCGTTGACGCAAGCATCGGGAGCGGCGGACAGATCATCATCACGCCGTGGAGACACAAGCGTCTCTATGGCGGGATCCTGCTGGACGTCGGCGTTCACAACGTCGATCTCATGCGGTACTACGCCGGACCGGTCCTCGAAGTATCGGCCCGTGTGGCCCTTCTTGACCGCGTTCGGAAAGGATTGCGCCCGCAAGGTGGCGGGACGGGTGCACCGGCGTCGCCCGGTGCCATCTATGCAATCACGAATGCGAATTCCGGAATGCCCGACACCATGGAACCGGACGTGGAGGACACTGCGTTCTCGACCTTGAGATTCGAAGGGGGCATGATCGGTCAGTGGACGCTCAGTCATGCGGGACACGCCCAGGGTTTTGGTCGCAAGCAATACTGGGGAAGCGAGGGGTCGATGGAACCGGCACCGCCACGGAGCGGGACCGGCCCGCGCGTCTGGCGTGATGGCTCATCAGATCCGTTGACACCCGATGAGATGCTGGCGCGGGTTCCGGATTTCACAGTGGATGCCTCGACCGCCCGTCTCTTCGGGGGTGAACGGATGGCCTCGTACCACCTCGACCCTGTTGCCATCGACTGCAAGATCGAGGCTGCGGTCCTGAGCGACTTCGGCCGTGCAATCGTCACCGGCACACAACCCGAAGTCGGTGGCATCGAGGGTCGCCATGCGGTCGCTGTTGTCAACGCACTCTTCGAGTCATCTCACCTCAACGTACCGGTTCTTGTGGCAGACGTTGAGGCAGACGTGCCGGGTGTATCGGCCTGGCAGCACGCCATCGACCGAGACCTGGCGGCAGGGTAGGCCTTGGTTCCGGTGCTCGAGGCGGGTGCGTAGGCCCTGGAAACGTTTGGTTTGACAGGGTCAGACATCGGAAATACTATCCTCACAATCGATTGCAGTTTGGCATTGGGGGCCTTGCAAACGGGAGAAGCATGAATGGGACCGTCCGTTTGCGGATCCCATTCTGGGGGAAAAGCGATGACAACCGGGTCCAGGAGGGCACTCTTCGCCGGGGCGGCACGGATTGCGGCGGGGGCCGCGACTGCCACCGGCCTCTTCACACTCGCCGCGTGCGGTGGCGATTCCGGTGGTGGTTCAGGGCCTATCAAGCTGAAGCAGGCAGTCAGCCTGCAGTACTGGTCAATCCTTGGTGGAGCTGACGGCACGCGCATGCACGACATGACGTCCCAGTACACCAAGGAGCAACCAATGGTGAAGATCGAGGACGTCCAGGGCGTCGACAACTTCCTGGTCAAGTTCGTTGCCTCGGTCGTTGCCGGAAGTCCACCAGACATCGTTTGGATCCGCCAGACGTACATCGCCGGGTTCGTTGAGAAGGACGCCCTCCTACCGCTTTTACCCAAGGAACTTGACCAGGTTGGCCTCAAGGCTGAGGAGTTCGACCAGGTTGTCTGGAAGGCCAGCGAGTACAAGGGAAAGCGCTATACCGTCCCGATGGACATCCACGGGTACCAATTCTTCTATCACGAGGCGATGGTGCGTGATGGCGGGCTTGACCCGGCCAAAGTTCCGACGACGTGGGCCGAATGGCTTGACTGGGCGACCCGCTTGACAAAGGACGACAAGCGAGGTGCAACGGTTCCCTATTCGGGTGCCGGCATCAACTGGTTCTTCCACGGTTTCCTGAAGCAAGCCGCCAAGGCGAATGTCGGCGGTGCGTCGACCGCCGACTTCTTCACGGCGGATGGAAAGAAAGCAAACTTCAACAATCCGGCCGGTGTCGAGGCCTTGCAGATCATGGCGGACATCTTCAAGCGGTGCAATCTTCCGTTCCCGGACGGGGTCGCTTCACTGGACCTGTTCGAACAGAAGAAGCTCGGCAGCATGATCAATGGGCCTTGGAACCTCAACCGCCTTGCGGATCCCAAGGGTCCGGCAGCTGCCGAACTGCGGGTTGCCTTCTCACCCCAACGGGATCCCAAGAACCCTTCCTGGTGGGCGCAAAGCCATCAAGTCGCGCTTGCGAAGCCGACGAAGGTCGATGAGGACAAGCGCACCGGTTCGTTCGACTTCATCAAGTGGCTGAATGACCACATCCTTGATTGGTCCAAGGCCGGACAGCTGCCGGCAAACAAGAAGGTCCTTGCTTCGGACGCGTACCAGAAGAGTGATCTCCTGGTTCACAAGCACCTGAAGGTGTGGGAGAAGAACCTCGCGACCGCGGCGTTCATGCCGTTGCATCCCAAGCATGTCGAGGTCGAGAACGACTTGCCACCAATCCTGGAAAAGGCAATCCGGGGGCAGATTTCCGTGCAAGCGGCTCTTGCAGAGGGTGAGACCCTCGTCAACAACATCCTGTCCAAGTGATCAACCATTCACACCACTCCCCACCCACCTGGCCTTATTGCCGCCGGGCACGCTTGTGAGCCCCGGACCGGTCCTCGAAACGGGGGACGGGTCTGCTCCGGCGGTAACCAGATGCGTATTAAAAGGAAAGCACCACTGATGAGCGCCGTGCCACCCGTTCCCCGCCGAGATTGGGGAAAGACGGGGCTGTCGATCCCTGTCATCCCGTTCGGTACCCAAGGCTTCGGCAACGTCTTCGGCGATGTCGCCGATGACACCGCCGTCGCCCTCGTCCACCATGCCATCGACCTC
>Ga0209598_10000297_pt1 | contig 39874 bp, 31 predicted proteins | sample M_140807_EF_Meta_FD_187317 | JGI IMG/M metagenome (GOLD analysis project Ga0209598, IMG submission 187317) | Freshwater microbial communities from Lake Montjoie, Canada to study carbon cycling - M_140807_EF_MetaG (SPAdes) (version 2) | ecosystem: Environmental > Aquatic > Freshwater > Lake...
TCGCCACCACCAACAAGAAGGCCCGACAGGGGGCTGACATCACTGTAGTCCCGGCCAAAACCAATAGTGATATGATCCGATTCGGGAAACAAGTTATTAGTGGGATCCAGTTCAATCCAATCCGATCCCGGACAGTACGCCGCCACCCAGGCATGAGATGCATCCACTCCCGTCAGCCTTGGCTGGCCCTCGGGAGGCCGAGTCCTGATGTAGCCACTCATGTAACGCCCCGGTAATCCCAGCACTCGCAAGCACGCCAGCATCAGATGGGCAAGATCCTGACACACACCCCGGCGGCGGACAAAAACCTGCTCCACCGGCGTACCCACGGTGGTCTCGCCCGGACTGAATGTGACATGGGCATGGATCCGACGGTTGAGGTCGTCAAGCACATCCAGATAACACCGGCCGGGCGGAGCACTCACCCGGGCAAACTGTCCTAGTTCTGGCCAAATCGTTACCTGAGGCGACGGATATGCAAACTGAGCCGCATTGAGCGCCTCGGTTCCAACCGGTTGACGCGCCAAGGCAGCTACCTGCTCCCAAGCGGGTATTATGGATCGCGGAGGCAGTGAGCGTGGCCTGACCACCACAGAACTGAGCGCCAATACCTCTAGCCGGGTATGCGGTTCCTGAAGGCTGAATTGGTTCACCTGATTACCAAAAGTATCCACCCGTTGCGACTGGATGGGCGGACGAGGTCGCACGAGCAGGCGAAAATCCACGCACTCTTGTGATGGCATGTCACGTGGCCTCATCACGGCGGTGTGATGCGAGGAGGCCACTGGTGTCTCATACTGATATGTCGTACGGTGCACAATTTTGTAACGGGGCATCTCAGCCTCCCCTGGAACGCGAGATCGCCGTGGGCGCCAGGTAGGTGGCATGAATCGCATCGCTGATGGCTGGCATGTCCTGCCTCAACAAATCGAGCGCCTGAGCCACATTTGTGCGGTTCCATCCACCCCGTTTACGCACAAGTTCATTGGGGTCAACCAACCGTAACCGGGTTGAAGCTGCCATCACAATGCACCGGGCTGGATCGGGTAAGGCCGACTCCAAAGCACGGGGCAAGTGGGTGAGGTGAGCGTCTACGGCATCGAGCAACGACACCAGAGAACGAGGACTTCCCGGATCCATCATAAGTAGATCGTACACGGCTGCGATATTCGGCAAAATATTATACCGCGATCGGTACGTGATGGAGCTGTCCGCCACCTCCAGCAAAGCCTCCAGAAGACCCGGATGATCCGCCGCCCGGCAGTGCAATCCACGCCAGAAGAGAACCGACAAAAACAGACCTCGCTCCACCCTCATTCCCATGTCGAGGAAACGCCACGCCTGCGTACGCGTCATGTTTTCACTGGCCAGCCCTTGAAGCGCGCACAGCATCGGCAACGTCCGGTGCAAGGCAGACAGCGCACATGTTGTGGCCAAGGCCTCGCTTTCCTCCAGACGCTTTTCCATTTCGTTGATCGGTTCAAGCAACGAGCGGGCCACGCGGTAGGTATCGCTGGAAAGACGATCGCGCATCACCAGCGCCAGATTCGAGACTCGGCCCAGCATCGCGCGCAGGCTGGTGGATTGGTCCGCGTCGAATACGGCGCGCACCAATGTTTCTTCCAGCAATGCCGCGCGCGGCACCTCATCGGGGCTTTGGGATTCATCAAGCCAGTGACCAGATGGAATAATTCCTTGATGAACCAGACTGCGCACCAAAGGCTCCAAACCGGGCGCCACTTCCCGGTTGTTGCCTGCTGGTTCGCAACGCGCCAAAGTGGCGCGCAAAAGCCGCATGGTGCCATCAGCACGTTCGGTGTAGCGCCCAAGCCAGAAGAAGCAATCCGCCACGCGGCTGGAAAGGTTATTCCCGGCGCGCTTCAGCTCCACCGGCTGGGCCCCTTCGTACAGAAGGGTGGTTGGCTCAACAGGCGCATCGGCGGGCACCCAGACATCCTTGGTGCTTCCACCGCGCTGCATGGTGATCAGCCCGTAGCCTTCACCCGCGGCAACACGCCCCATGCCACCCGGCATGGCGACATATCCATTTTTTGTGGAAACAAGAGATACACGTAGTGCATAACGCTTGGGCACCAAACGCCCCTCGTGCCAGCCGGGAACCGTGGCCAGTTCAACACGCTCTTGGGCCACATAGGAATGCGGCTGAAAACGTAATCGTTCAAGCAGCTCGCGGCGGGGAAGGGCGTGGGGTGGAGGCCCCTTGTCGTGTCCGGAAAATGGTCGGAATGCCGGTTTCACAAACAGATCGTCCAGCCTGCTTGTCACATGCGATAGTGCCGCCTCCTGACCACACCACCACGTTGCCACCGAGGGAATTTTTAGGTCTTCTCCAAGAACAATCCGGCACAGGCCAGGCAAAAACGCCATGAACGCCGGGCTCTGAAGAATGCCCGTGCCCAGCATGTTGGCAACCGTCACGTTGCCGGCACGCAATGCCTGCACAAGGCCCGGCACACCCAGCATCGAGTCGTTGCGGAGTTCGAGTGGATCACAAAAATCATCGTCCACACGCCGGAGGAGCACGTCCACCGGTTCCAGCCCCGACAGGGTCCGCAAGAACAGGCGGTCGTCGCGCACCACCAGATCCTGCCCCTCCACCAAGGCATAACCAAGATAACGAGCCAAATAGGCGTGCTCGAAGTACGTTTCGTTATAAGGGCCTGGCGTCATGACCGCCACGCGAGGCTGATCGCCCGGGCGAGGTGCCAAGTCGGCAAGAGATTGCTGCATCTCACGGAAAAAACCGGCCAGACGGCGCACTTTCATCCGGCGGAAAGCTTCTGGCAATATCCGGCTGCTAACGATGCGATTTTCAAGCGCGTAACCAGATCCGGTAGGTATTTGGGTTCGATCCGAAAGAACCCACCAACGCCCATCGGGCGATCGGCCGACATCAGCGGCATACAAATTCAAAAATATACCACCCGCGGGCTGAATACCCAGACATGGCCTCAAAAAATCTGGCTGAGCATACAGCAGGCCCGGGGGAATGCGGCCCTCTTTTAATAGGCGCTGGGGACCATGGCAGTCGGCAATGATATGGTTCAAAAGGCGGGCACGCTGAGCCAGACCTTGTTCCAGATATTCCCAATCGGCAGGCGATATCACCATCGGCACAGGGTCGAGCTGCCATTGCCGCGCCTGTCCACCACCCTCACCTTGAATATTGTAGGAAATGCCCTGCTCGAGCACCATGCGTCGGCCAGCTTCCCAGCGCCTGCTCAGACCGTCTTGGCCAAGGGCAGCAAACGTTTCCAGCAAAGGGGTGTAGCCCGGGCGAATGGCACCGCTACCGTCCATCAACTCGTCGTAAGCATTTCCCGACGCCTTGTAATCCCGCAACAACTCGTTGAGTGCGGCGGGACCTACAACCGGGCCGGAACTGCCTGCTTTGGAGGAAATCATGGCGTTCGCAGGTCCAAGGTGAACGGATGCTCTGGGTCCACTGGAGGGCGGTTAATATCAACCCGGCCGGCAGTATGTCCATGGCGGAAAAACCGCGCCAGCCTACGCCCTTCTGCCTCGTACGAGTTCACAGGAAATGCCTCGAAACTCATACCACCCGGATGGGACACATGGTAACTGCATCCACCCAGTGACCTTTCATTCCAAGTGTCGATAAGATCGAACACCAGCGGAGCATGCACACCAATGGTAGGCTGCAAGCATTCTGGCGGTTGCCAAGCACGGTAACGCACACCCGCCACGGCTTCGCCGTTGGTTCCAGTTGGGTGTAACGGCACACGCCTGCCATTGCATGCAAGCGCATACCGATCGCCAATCAGGCCACGCGCCAGCACTTGCACACGTTCGAGCGAGCTGTCCACATTGCGAACCGTGCCGCCACCTGCCGGTTCTTCACCCAGCACATGCCACGGTTCCAATGCGCCGCGCAACTCCACCTCAATGCCGCGCGCCGCGAAGTCGCCAATCTTTGGAAAACGGAATTCATGGTGCGGGTCGAACCAAGCGTTCTGGAAAGGCAAGCCCGCCTCACGCAGGTGGTCGAGCACCTCGTGGAAATCCTGCTCACAAAAATGCGGCAACAACCAGCGGTCGTGAATATCGGTGCCCCAACGCACAAGATCACGCCGATACGGGTTGTCCCAGAACGTGGACACTAATCCTCGCAACAGCAGATGCTGCGCCAAACTCATACGGGCATGGGGAGGCATCTCGAAAGCGCGCATCTCCAGCAAACCCAGACGGCCGGAAGCGCTGTCAGGCGAAAACATCTTGTCGATGCTGAATTCCGCGCGGTGAGTGTTGCCCGTAGAATCGACCAACAAATTGCGGAAAAGCCTATCCACAAGCCAAGGCGGAGTATGACCGAACCTCGCTTGCTGACGATCCAACTCTGAAAATGCCAGCTCCAGTTCATGCAACGCATCGTGCCGAGCCTCGTCAAGCCTTGGCGCCTGCGATGTCGGCCCAATGAACAGGCCACTGAACAACCGCGACAAACTTGGGTGGTTCTGCCAGAACGAAACAAGCGATCGCAACAGGTCTGGCCTGCGCAGAAGTGGACTGTCGGCAGGTGTGGCGCCGCCCAGAAGAATATGATTGCCACCACCCGTACCGGCATGGCGACCGTCGATCATGAACTTTTCAGTTCCTAAACGTGTTTGGTGCGCTTCCTCATAAAGAACCGTGGTGCGCTCCACCAACTCGTCCCACGAGTGGCTGGGGTGAAGGTTCACCTCAATCACACCGGGATCGGGAGTCACGGAAAACTTGCTGATACGGTAATCGCGCGGAGGCGCATCACCCTCCACCACCACCGGGTAGCCTGTATGCTCCGCCGCGGCCTCAACAGCACTTACCAGCTCCAGATAATCTTCCGTTGTTGCCACCGGAGGCATGAAAACATGCAGCCTCCCATCGCGTGGTTGCACGCACAGCGCCGTACGGATCACCCATGGTGCCGACTGGCCCAATACCGGCGCCTTGTCAGGTTTTTCCTGAGGGCGTTCCACTCCACGGGCGCTTTTGGCCGACGCTTCCGGGCGCCCCTTCAGCAATTGCGCCTGACGCAAAAAATGGCGCGGCAATGGCGGCAAGCGGGGATCCATCGGATCGCGCGGATACAAATAGGGATATTCAGATTTTGCAACCCATGGAACTGAATCAAGCGGCAGCCGCAGGCCCATGGCGGAATCGCCCGGAATCAGCCACAGCTTCTCGCCTTCCCGCAAAAACCAAGAGCCCGAACGCCAGCCCGCCGATCCGCTTGCTGAAGGCCCTTCCAACGGCAGCGTGTAACCAACCACCGAGCCAAGCCCCTCACGGAAAACCTTCGCAAGGCGTTCCCGTTCGAAGGGGTCGTTCAATCGGCTGTCTTCGGGAGTCACATTGACAGGAAGACGGCGCTCTTTCCATGTGTAGTAAAAAACATCTTCATATCCCGGAAGGATGTATTGCCCATCAACTCCCAGTTCCTGGGCAATACCTTGAATCAGCTCGCGTGCCTGCGCTTCGCCCAAACGGCCTTCTTTTTCTTCATCCGCAAAAAGAGCGGGATCGTGCCACACAGGAACACCGTCTGGACGCCAATATGCGGATAGCGCCCACCGAGGCAACTGCTCGCCCGGATACCACTTCCCTTGACCGTAATGAAGCAAGGCGCCGGGCGCGTAACGACCCGCCAAGCGACGCATTAACCGGCCAGCCAACTGCCTTTTCTTCACGCTTACTGCTGTGAAATTCCATTCCGGACCATCCGGATCGTCTACTGATACGAAAGTTGGTTCGCCTCCCATGGTCAGGCGAACGTCGCCTCGCTTCAAACGGCCATCGATCGTGCGACCCAACACTTCGATCTTCGACCATTCTTCTTCCGAATAAGGCAACGTCACACGCGGCGTTTCAAGAACGCGAGTCACCGCCATGGTGTGCTCTAGCGTTGCCTCGCACTCGTCCACTCCACCCGTCACGGGCGCGGCACTTTTGGGCTCTGGAGTACACGAAAGGGGAATGTGGCCCTCACCTGCCAGCAGACCCGATGTGGGGTCGAGGCCCACCCAACCTGCCCCTGGAAGATAAACTTCGCACCAAGCATGCAGGTCGGTGAAATCCTTTTCCGGGCCCGATGGGCCATCCAGCGACTTCACGTCTGCTGTCAGCTGGATCAGGTAACCACTCACAAACCGAGCAGCCAAACCCAGACGCCTCAAAACCTGTGTCAGCAACCAAGCGCTGTCGCGGCACGATCCAGTCGCTTTTTCAAGTGTTTCCTCGGGCTCCTGAACGCCCGGTTCCAAGCGAATGGTGTACCCCACAGCCTTGTGAACAGCCTGATTGACAGTCACCAACTGATCAATCGTGCGCGGCTTGGCTCCCTTGGCAGGCCTTACCGATTCCACCAAAGCCAACAGAAGCGGGGTCGCTTCCCCCGGCTTAAGGAACGGGGCAAGATCATGTTTCAGGTCCGGCTCATAGTCGAACGGATAATGCTCAGCTTCATCCTCCAGAAAGAAATCAAACGGATTCAGAACAGCCATCTCCACCACAAGATCGATGGTGATCGACAGTTCCTTCATGGGCTGCAAAAACACCAACCGGGCATTCCAGTTGGAAAACGGATCCTGATGCCAGTTGATGAAATGCTCGCCACCTTCAATCTTCTGCGAATACGACAGCACCCGGGTCCGGCTGTGCGGCGCGGGTCGAAGCCTTACAACGTGCGGGCCATGATTGACGGCTCGATCGTAACGGTAATGAGTGACATGCTTTAGGGCGACATGGATAGCCATGGAAAGTCACAACCTCCCTCTCGAGGGTCTTGCGCGCACTTTGGTGGCTCAGGAGAGGGAGGCGCAGCTTAACGCCGCGGAGCCTTATCCTTTTATCCTATCGGCCCCAAGCTGTGCCGCAATCGAACATGAACCGGGAGATCCTTAAGGTTCCACCAGTAATTTCACACGCCGCTTAGGGCGAACAGTTCTTTCCTCGCCCAAAGTGATCAGCAGCCCGCCATCTTTTACCTCGGTTTCTGCCACATCTGGCACACCCAGCGGGTAGACAGCTTCCGCCGTGGCTCCCTTCACAAGCACCCCATTTACCACTGGCGAGCCAAACGTAATGGCAAGCTTCGGAATATCGGCCACAGGTCGCGCGGCACCGTATATCTCCACAAAGTTCGCCACCTTGCGTTGCAGCAACAGTTTCTCACCCTTGAAACGCAATGCGCCCACAAAGATGTTTTCATCTTTTTCATGGGAATAAACAAACGCGCCTACCCATGTGCGCGCTTCGCCGTCAACCACTTCACGGTCCATGCGGCACAACCTGTAGGTGTATTTTCCTTTGGTCCATTGGTACGGCCGTCTGGCACTCACAAAATCACCTTCGTGGCCAGAACTCTGGAAATAACCACCCATGGCGGGGCGTATCGCCTCCACTTTACGCTCGTTCCACATGGAAAACAAAAGACCCGGACCAATCCGCCGCAGCTTCGGGTCGCTCCGCGTGTTGCCATCCGATTGCGTTTGAATGCCACCATAAAATGGTGTTTTGTCCAGATGTCCTAACCCTATCGGCGCGATGTAAAGATTGACGCTGGCTGGAACATCGTCGCTGATCGTCACTTCCACAGCCAGACTTTCAAACACCTGCTCCTTGCCGATATCCCACCAGGTATCGACCAGATGCCACGGCATGGGAGCATACTTCTTCGCGTTCGATGGAAGCTCCTGCGCCAATAACGGTTTTGCAATCGTGGCTGCGAACAACACCACCGCGGCAAACGCGCGTTTTGTCGTGTCCATTGGGTGTTCCAGTGAGAGTTACTTGGCACCGGGAGGCATCTTTTCCAACAGATAACGTGTCATCAGCATGAAAAGATGACGCGTTGTGCCTTTCCCCTCGGATATCGAATGCGATCTATTGGGATATGGCATAACCGTAAATGGTTTGTTTTCAGCCACCAGAACATTCATCAGCTTCTCTGTTCCCTGATAGTGAACATTATCGTCTCCGGTGCCGTGCACCAGCAGAAGATTACCTTTTAAACGGGCAGCATGAGTGATCGGCGAACCCGCTTTGTAATCTGCGGCATTCTCCACGGGTAGGCCCATGTACCGCTCCTGATAAATCGTGTCGTATAGGCTCATATCGGGCACCGGAGCCACCGACATACCTGTCGCGTACAGTTCCGGGTACTGAAACATCAGGTTCAGCGTCATGGTGCCACCGCCACTCCAGCCCCAAACGGCAATGCGTCCGGCATCGACATAGGCACGTCCAGCAAGTTCCCGCGCGCCCTTGGCCTGATCGCTGACGTTCGTCTGGCCAATTTTCCGGTACAACGACTTCCGCCACGCCCGACCCTTGGGCGATTTCGTCCCGCGGTTGTCCATGCTCGCCACCAGATAACCCTGCTGGGCCAAATGCAAATACCACAGATAATTGTTGCCGCCCCATCGGTTGACCACCGTCTGCCCCGCAGGTTCGCCATACACATGAATCAATAGGGGATATTTTTTAGACGGATCGAAGTCGGGAGGCTTGATCAGCCACCCATCCATGGCAAAACCATCGCCAACGTCCACTTGGAACCATTCCACCGGACCACGCGCCAGACGGCCGACAGATTCCTTCAATTTCAGATTGTCTTGAATGGGCCGGATGGTTTTATGCTCGTCAACATTCACCAGTGCTGTGGTCGTGGGCAAGCCGAATGCCGAATGCGACCAAACAGCCTGATTCCCAAAAGGATTGATTCTGTAATCGTTCCAGCCCACGCTGGCAGCGGGTGTCAACCGCGCTGGCGCCTCGGCCTTGCCTGCTGGCGGATTCAGGGGAGTCCGGTACAGATATTGCTCGGTTGGTTTGCCTGGCGATGCTAGAAAATACACCCAACCGGACTTTTCGTCGATTTTGAGAATCTCTTTTACGTCGAATGCGCCAAATGTGACCTGCCTTGTACTTCCACCCGCTTTGGGAACCACATAGAGATGCCGCCACCCATCGCGGTCGCTGATCCACGTGAAGTGAGTACCCTCGTTCAACCACTCCGTTTCCTCGTCGTGGATATCCACATATGCGGCGTCTTTCTCGGTCATGATGGTTCGAACTTGGCCCGTTTTGATATTGGCATACATAACGGTGTTGGTATTTTGCAGTCTGTTCAGCCGCTGAATGAACAGCTCGCTGCCATCGGGCAGGAAATCCATCCGGGCGATATAACCGTCGGTGCGCGTGTCACCCGGAATAGACATCCATGTGGTGGCACCTCCAACAACAGGCACAACGCCCACCCGGCACAGTGAGTTCTGTTCACCAGTCTTTGGATAGGCAAATGTTGTCATTTTCTGGTAGCGGCCATCGGTCTGGTTGACCATGGTAAATCGCGGTACCCCTAGAGTGTTGAGTTGCCAGTAGGCTATGCGGCTACCGTCTGGGCTCCAACGGAAACCATCGCGGCAGTCGAGTTCTTCTTCGTAGACCCAGTCAAACGTGCCATTGATCACGTCGTGGCTGCCGCCAACGGTGCCGTCGGTGGTAAGCTGAACGGGTTTGGCCCCGCCCCGCGACGGTTCAACCCAGATGTTGTTGTCGCGCACATACGCCACACGCGTGCCGTCGGGTGAAAACTTGGCGAACATCAGCGAAGACGGTTTGGCATCGCCTCCCAATTTGGTCAAGGTTCCTGTGGGAATGTGATAGGTCCAGTAATCGCTGCGGGTATCACGCCGCCAAACACGCATCGGTGCAGCGGTAAACAGCACAAAAGACTGATCCTTTGAAAACAGATACCCACTGGTACGAAGAGGATCCTTGGCACCGGGTGGCACCAGCTTTTCGGCTGGTATCAGTACCGTCTTGGTGCCATCCGCACTATTGACGCGCACAAGGTCGTGAAATCCCTTGCGTGTGAGACTAGGCTCCATCTGCGTGCCTGTTGTCGCGTCGAGCCAGGAAAACGAAGCGCCCGGACCACCCTGAAATTCCCCAGAATTGTAAATACGATCCAAGGTGAGCCTGCCAGGATCGCTCTGGCCAAAAACAGTACTCACACACAAAACGGTTGGCACAAGGTAGCGGAGCAGCATGATGACCACCTTCAAACACGTTGAAAATCACATCTCCCGATAATGCTCACAGTTTAGGGAATCGATCAGGCGCCATGCTTATTGGCATTCATCAAAATAATGCCAAGACTCTAGCGAATAAGTATTGAGGCAGCCATTTCAGCACAAAATCAGGAGGCGGATCATGAAAACGGTAACACCGCCCGAAAGGGGCAACACAACGGTATCCGGAAGCATCAACATTGTGAACGTGTCCCGTGGCCATTTGGGTCGCAGAACGGGAGCAGGAGTTCATAGCGACAAACGCACCAAGCGCTGCAAGGTCCGCAGCGCGCGGTTACGGCGGGCCATGGCTGAGTAGGTTCCTTCCTTTCAGTCAAACCCGATAGCGCCCTTAAAAAGCCAAGCGCTCGCACGAATTACCCTAGGGCACCCTGTTTCTCCACGGAGCAATACATCATGAATCCGCTCAATAATCAGACTCGCCGCAACTTTCTTCAACTTACAGTTGCAAGCGTTGTTTCGGGCATACTGCCCGCCACAACGCTTGCCAAAAGCACTGCGCGCCCTCGTTGTTATTTTGTAAGTGACGCCACGCATACCCATTGGCAAGTTGAAGATCCTATCCAGTGGGCACTGGAAAACGCCAACCAACCGATTCTTGAACGTGCCTCCGAAAGGCTGAAAACACTGACGGCAGAAGACGCAACGCGAATCGAGCGGCTGCTCGTCCGCCGCTGCCAGTTGAATCTGGTAGAAGTTGCTTCAAACCACGTGACGGTGCACTACTGGGGCCAAACCGGATGTGTTGAACTGAAGCCATTTTTCAAAGAACTGGGGTTGGCGGGAGCCGATGTTGTGGTGGTCCTGCGTGAACGGAAACAGGAAACTATTCATACAACAACGGGCGACCAATTCCTCTATGGCGAACCGCTTCCTTCCGATTTACCCAAAGACATTTACGCAACCAAATGGAATAAGCGTTTTGTGCAAGAAGCGGACGATCTGGAACCGGCACCCTGTAGCAAAAGCGGCTACGCATGGGAGGGTGTGCCTTCGGATCATATCCCGTGGAAGGCGCTGAAGTCCGCATGGCGGCATGGCGCCGTTCATAACTGCCTCAATTGCGATATCGACGCAATGCTGACGAATTTTGGCAATCCACAGATCAGTTTTTTCGGTACCAGTCAAAAACACATTTATTCCTGCCTGAAGTGCAGCAGGCAATTCAATCAAAAGCCAGGCATTGATTTCAACGAATGGACCAACCGGTATCTGGATCCAAATGTCTTGCCGCAATATCGGGTTTACTGGGACCGCAGAATACCACTTGTTCCTACCGAGGCAAAACAAACAGCCGGCGAATCCATGTTGAGCCCTGATTTTTGGGGGTGAATTATAAGTAGGAGAGTGTAGTCTTGTTTCAGCCAGAACAATCAAGCCAAATTAAAAGGAAATTTTGCTATGACTCAGATCCGTATCTTTATGCCATTGATTATGGCATTGGCCACGTTTATGTCGCCGGCCAACATTCGGGCTGCCGAGCCGGTGCGTGTGCGTATCGGAATCCTCGGCATCGATAATTTCGGCTCGGTGGCCTACACAGAATTTCTGAACAAACCCAATGCTACAGGAATATTTGCAGGCGTGCGGGTAGTCGCAGCCTGTCCAGTCGTGAGCAAGGACTATCCTCAAAGTGCGGATCTAACTGAACGGTGGAAGCAACAACTCCTAAACATGTATCAGAAACCCAAAAATTCAGCAGAAGCGGTACCACCAATTGATTTCGTAGAAACACCGGAAGAACTGCTCAAACGCGTTGATGGCGTAATGATCTTCAGCCTCGATGGACGGATGCACCAACGTCAGGCGGAAATGGTCCTGAAAGCGGGCAAGCGATTGTTCATAAGCCGGCCAATAGCAGCTTCTTTTGATGACACTACTGCCATCCTGAAATATGCTGAAGAAACAAAAACACCTTGCTGGAGCAGTTCACAGCATCGCTACAGTGCCGGATTCAGCGGCATGCGCAACCACCCGGAGGTAGGGCGCGTTATCGGCTGCGACGTCTACGGAGGCTGGGCCGTTGATGCTCCGATTGCAGACCAATTCACCCGTCCGCTGCATAGCCTTGAAACACTCCAGACAATCATGGGGCCGGGAATCGCATCCGTGTCCTGCGTTTCAACACCCACGGCAGAAAGCATGACGGCTGTGTGGAAAGATGGCCGAGTGGGAACCTACAGAGGAATCAAACAAGGGGCTGTGAAATACAGCGCCACCGTTTTTGGCGATAAGGGTGTCTCGACAGCGGGCATTTATGGCCATGGTATTCCGGTAAATGGGGTGGTGCCTACGACTGATAAATATGTCGGCTACGAGGGATTGGCCATCGAGTTAGCCAAGTTTTTCAAAGGCGGACCGGTACCTGTGAGCGCATCTGAAACTCTCGAAATTTTCGGCGCGCTGCAAGCTGCGGAAATCAGCAAGGCGCAGAATGGGGCGATGATTCCAGTGAAGACAGCGAAATAAAAAATATCAGGTTGTTTAAAATAACTTGATCTTTTTGCCGAATCATAAAGTGCGAACACAAAGGAGCACACCATGATCGACGATTCATGCTTGACCGCTTCAGTTGTATCCGAATATTGGGTTCCTGAATTTCACACCTCGCAACAAGAAAAGACGATCAGCGCCGGTGAAAATCGGATGATGGATGAAATTTCCAATGTTTTTGAAGATCATCCCGTACCGGAAGCATCGTGCGGGTTCAAGCTGGACACGCCATCTTTGGCTTGGTAGTACCCGATATTAATCGATTTTTAAGATACTCAATTATCACTTAAACCAAGACCCCGAAAGCGGATTCTGGATCTTGGTTTTTGATATAATAGGTTTTAAAGAACGGCTCAAAAAAGAATACCAACGAAGGGCAGGAATGCTTTGCGTGTGATTTTACACGAGCTTTCCTGTCTTGTTGGAGAACATCCACTTTTTGTCTTCATAATCAAAGTTGCCACCATTCCGGACAAGCATGACCGCGCAATTGGGGGTCACGTTCTGGAGCATTTCAGGTTGGTCATCGTAATACAGGGAAATACCTTCTCGTTTGATTACTTCCGCTTTTTCCTCGAACGTTTTAACAAGAATCAATTCATCATAACGTATGTTTTTTTCCTTCAAATATTGTTCTGCCTTTGCCCGATCGTCCCTGTAAGTGATGATGTATACCTTTCCGGGCCAATGCTTGGCAATAATATTAAAGGCAATGGGATATTCGTCAAAAAGTCCGTCTAGATCGAGTCCCATGCTAGGATATGGCGTGCTGAACAACCCCTGCAAAGCTTCCGAAACTTCACTCAATCGTTTTCCCATGACTTTCATTCTCCATGAATCGGTTTGAAATAATTCCCTTAAACGCAACCCCATCAAAAAAAGCAAAGAAGAATTATTGTTTGGTTAGCGATCGCATATAATATTATAACACAAGAAATCCAGTCAATATATCATGATGCATACAAGATAAAACACGATAACACTAAGCCAATCAGATCAAAACTTTGATTAACACAATGGTATATTGGCTTATTCATTTGAAATATGCCACTGGGGTTAATTCGGAAAATTGGTACGAAAAATGATCAGCCTGTCATTAATTCTGCAAAATGGTGATTGGATAATTAGGAGGCGCTGTTCTTCCGAACCACGTTTAATCCTACTGGGAATTACCAGAACAGCATTGGGGACCGAAAAAATGAACAGTTTGTTGAATCGCAGATTAATCGCCCCATTGCTGGTGATAGGAATCATTTTAAGTAAACCGCATACGGGAGCGTCTCAGGAAAAAAAGTTGTCGCATCAAGCTTTGGCCTTACAAGCATTTGAAGTATTGGAAAAAAATTGCGCCTCATGCCATGGGGTAACACGAGTCAGCGGGACACTTGATATCCGCGAGCCGAAAACCTTATTTTCACAAGGCAAAAACCCGTACATCGTTTCGGGTAATCCTGAAAATTCCTATCTGTGGCAAAGAATCAACAATGGCGACATGCCCCCTGACCGACAGCTAAATTCTTCAGACAAGGATCTATTAAAGGCCTGGATTTCCGAAGGAACACCATTGCCTCCCATTCAACGAGAACACACTCAGCGCCCATATGTCAGCATTGCCAATGTACTGGACGCCATTAGAACGCACCAATTGGATGCCGATGCAGACGATAGGCCATTCCTTCGTTATTTCACCTTCGACCATCTACACAATGACACCAATATCGACAATGACCGACTATCCAGAATAAGGGCTGGACTTTCCAAAGTCCTCAACAGCATGCACTGGAAAGCCAACATAGTACGACCTCGTCAGGTTGATCGATTGGGAACAGTTTTCAGTATCGATATTCGAGACTTGGATTGGGATCGCAAAGGAGCAGAAAAAGAAGATCGCTGGAATGAGATGATGAAGCGATATCCGTATGGATTGGCACATACAGATGCGAACGACCCGAAAATTGAGAAAATGGACAACGAAATATTCAAGCTAGCTGGATCGTTACCAGCAATCATGCGTGCAGACTGGTTTGTGGCTCGTGCCACAAGACCACCGCTGTACGAACTGGTATTAAGACTGCCAAACACCGCTTCCGAACTCGAAAACAAATTGGGACTTGACGTTAACGATAATCTTGCCAGAAGCCGGGCTGCTCGTGCAGGTTTCTCCAAAAGCTTTGTCAGCAGCCAAAATCGACTGGTGGAACGTCACGATGCCCTCTACGGGGCCTACTGGAAAAGCTATGATTTTAGAAAAGGCTCCACAAAAGGTGATCTGTTCCAATTCCCATTAGGTCCCGACCCAGGTCCTGGAGATGCTGCGATATTCAAGGATTTCGCATTTCGGCATGATGGTGGCGAAATGATTTTTCATCTACCAAATGGCCTTCAGGCTTATTTCCTTTCAGATGGAAAGGGAAAATTCATCGACAAAGGTCCTGCAGATGTAGTTTCCGACCCGAATCAAAGGTCTGGCACGGCAGAAATTGTAAACGGCCTTTCATGCATGTGCTGTCACAACAAAGGCTTGATCGATTCTGTACGTGATGATGTTCGCAAGGGGACTGCTGTATCTGGCGAAGCACTGAGCCGGGTGCGAAAACTCTACCCTTCCAGGGAACGTATGCAAAGGCTGATTGAGGAGGATAACGAGCGGTACGGCGCTGCCTTGGCAAAGGCGATCCAGCCATTCCTAGCAGATTCTGACCGGTCGAAACCAGCAGATACGGTATCCGAACCGGTCAATGAGATTCTCGTCAAACAATACAATCCGGATGTGTCGCTCAACACAGCAGCTTTGGAACTCGGCGTTTCAGCGGAACAACTGAAGGCGGCAATCGCCAAATCAGAGAGCCTCCGTGAATTGGGATTAAGAATCCTGACAACAGGTGGAGGCATCAAACGTGATCTGTGGGATAACGGCGATCGCCTTTCATTCACCGACCCAGATGGACACTCGCTGTTTCACAAAACTGCACGGGCATTGGGTCTGGGCAATCGACGGGTGGTTGGTCGTTGAAATTGAATCGAAACACGAATAGGAGGAATCGAATTATGTCTGGCAATCAAGTCATCTTAGCAGTTCTCATGTGCTTTGGATTTATCCCTCAGGTCTTTGGCCAATCCGGCGAGATACGTGAAAAGGTCACCAATTTCGCCAAGGAAATCGCGCGATTGCTCAAAGATGAGAAACAAAACCAAGTGGCAATTTCTGAATTCACTGGGCCTCCAACACCAAAAACAAGCGCCGGACCGATGATCCAGCAAATCCTTATCGAGGAACTTGGAAAACTCAAAGTTGGCATCAATGATGATGCTTTTGTATTTGTCGGAGGAAACTACTTTATTGTCGATAACAAGGCTGGAGCTCTTACCGTGAGAATTCAGATGCGGGTGGACACGAAATCCGGCAAACGTATCGATGAAATCGTCGCTGATATTGGATTCCGTGGAAACGATGACCTCGTAAAACTGTTGGCGCTGAACACGGACAATACTGAAAGACTAAAATCAGATCGTGAAACAGTGAATGAAAAACTCAAAGAAGAATTAAAGGCGCCTCCCCTGTTCATTGAAGCAACCAAAGTAAAAACCAGATCAAATAGCCCGTATGCTATCGAGATTTTGAGCCGGAAGGCAGGCAGTGCAAACGCGCCAAAAACTCTTACCCCATTGAACAAAAACGGACAGGCGACAGTTGAAGTCCAACGTGGCGATGAATATGTGATCAAAATCCATAATCAATCAAACCACGAGGCAGCTGTATCCATCACCATTGATGGTGTCGATGCTTTCCAGTTCTACACGCCAGAATCAAACAGACCGAATGTTTTTCTGGTTCCATCCAAGGCATTCCGTGAAATCAAAGGCTGGTCGCGAGGAACTGAAAACGTCAGCGCATTCTTGGTAGGTTCCTTCGCGGAAGGTGCTGCCAACAAGGCACTGAAAGGAAGCTCAACCATCGGCACCATTACCGCGTGCTTCCATCCATCCTGGCAAGGAAACAAAGTCCCCGATGAATTTGCCGGAGGCAAAGACAGCGGAGCATCTGCAACAGGATTGGGCCGAGACATTAAGGAACAGTCAGAACTGGTACCACGTACTGTCGGGCCATTACTAGAAGCTGTCAGCATCCGATATACAAAATAATTATAATTAACCCTTTAGTAATCCGTTTATAGCGACTTTACAGATCCAACAGTAGAGTCGCTATTCGCACAGAAGATACAATCGAATATAAAATGGTGTCTCATAAATTAACCGGCGGTGATTCTGCAGATTTCTGGTTATGCTACCCAGAACGTAATGTTACTCATTTCAACGAAAATCCAATCACTAATTGTCGCAAGAGATCACAACTGGTGATTAAACCTTGGTGAGCTAGTCATTCAGGATTTGCAACGCAAGGATCAATCATCATGGTTACCGTTCAAAGAATTACTGGGCGAATATTCGCGCAACGAATTCTAATGGTTTTTATAGTGGTGGCTGGGGGTTTCCTATCCAACGGAACAGCAATGGCGGATAATAATCTTGGCAAAAAGTATGCGCTCATTGTCGGAGTTGGAGAATACCAAAGCAGCCACTTCAATAAGCTGAAATATTCTGAAAATGATGCCGAGGCGTTGGCGGATATTCTTGCGAAAAACGGTTATTCAGTCCGAATCCTTACAACAGGGAAAGGTAAAACTGATCCCTTGTTAAACCCTACAGCTAAAAATATTATCGATGCCGCAACCGAAATTGTAAAAGGAAAGAACAGAAATGATCTGGTTATGGTGGCCATGTCGGGGCATGGCGCGCAATTCGTGGTCAATGACACGAAATCAAAAAAACCGTCAAAAATGTATCCATATTTCTGCCCGACAGACGCCACTGGAACTCCAAAAATCAAGTATGAAACTGGAGATACTGACCATCACGTCAGCATTAACCAAGTGATCAGCCTCTTGAATGGATCTGATGCTGGCACAAGACTGTTGATCATGGATGCTTGCCGCAATGAAATGCAGGCGGCGGCAAAATCAATGGAGGAGGAACAAGTCCCACTGAAGCCAAAGGTAGCCACATTTTTTAGTTGCAAGAGCGGCGAAAGATCGTACGAATCATCAGTGCTTAACCATGGGATTTTCTTTCATTTTCTATTGTCAGGTCTCAATGGGAAAGCGGCAAATGCTGCTGGAAACATCACATGGAACAAACTCGTGGAGTATACATACAACGAGGTGAATTCCAATGCCAGCAGAATAATTGGTGATAATGCCGTTCAGCAACCACGCCATTCAGCATATGAATTAGGCGACATTACACTTGTTTCATCATTTATAAGCTTGGTAAACGTCATGCCAAGTAAATATGTAATGGGATCTCCCGAAGATGAAAATGATAGATCAGAAGACGAAACAGCTGGAATAGTTGAAATCAAGAAATCATTTAAAATCGGGACGACTGAAATAACTCAATCTCAGTTCGAAACAATCATGGGTTACAACCCTTCCGCCTTTAGCAAAAATGGACGTCGCAAAGATACAACTGCGTTTTATAACGAATTTTCTACTCCTGCATTCAACGCCAATGATGTTGGTCAAGATAGTTCCAACCTACCCGTTGAGAATGTTTCTTGGGAAGAAGCCAATGAATTTTGCCAAAAACTAACTGTAGCAAAGGCTCCTCGCGGTTTCGTGTTTCGTTTGCCCACAGAAATTGAATGGGAATATGCTTGTCGTGGAGGTCCGGGTTTAAACCGATCACCATTTAGCCATGGCCAATCGATAACGGCAACCGACGCGAACTTTGAAGGCAGCCATCCAAATGGAAATGGCAAACCAGTTCGGGTAGGTTCCTATCAACCAAATGCCCTTGGTTTATTCGACATGCATGGGAATGTTGCGGAATGGTGTCTTGACCAGTACACCGCGAATAGTAACGCTTTCAAGGTTTTACGGGGAGGAAGCTGGGCAAGTCTTGGCATGAATTGTCGTTCCGCCTCAAGGGGCAAGGAAAAAGGTTCTTCCCGCAATTCCATGATCGGATTCCGAGTAGTGCTAGTAGCGTCTGACGAATAGCGATTGATTATACCGAAGCGAAAACAACGCGCGCTTGCCTGATTCCAGGAAAGCGCGCGTTGTTTCTGTTCACCCGCCATTTGGCAAAAACCCGGGTAACAAGAAATCCGACATTCCAACCATCAGATCAGTTTTCGTTGTCGCAAATCATCGCAACCCGTGATTACTCCATTGAAAGGGAACACAGTGATCCCTGAAACGCAGCAAGATATGGGAGCCAATCATGAATCTTCACCGCTTGTTTGGTTTGGTTTCAGCAAACCAAAGCCCTATTAAGGGTTCAGCTACTTCCAATCGAAAGGATAACTGGAAGCTTTCTCGCCTGACCAAAGTATTTGGCTACGCCGTTGCTACAGGCGTCGCACTTTTCATTGGAAACAGTATCAGGGCAGATGAGCAAGGCACTCGGCATGTTGTTATTTTCTCCACATCGGATTATAGCAATCATAAGCTTCCAAATCTTCAAGGCAATGTCGCTGAAGCAGAGGGCTTCAAGCAAATCATGGAAAAAAGTCCGAATAAGAAGATCATTCATTCAATCAACGATGGTACGGCAAGCGAGTTGTATCTGAATCTCGAAAAAATCAATCGTTCCATTGCCAAGAGCGATGAATTGATTGTTTATGTTACGGGTCATGGTTTTGAGAATAGCAATAATCCAGAGCCGAATGTGATTGTTGCTACCAAGGAAAACAAGGAACTTTGGATTGATACCAGCAGTCTGATCAAGGCTCTTGGCTCTGGTAACCTGGCTACTTCCAAAAAACTGCTGATTGTCGACACTTGCCGACAACTGGTCAATGACGACACCATGGCAAGCGCATCGCAAACCACCTTCAGTGGTACGATCATCAAAGGTAACAGCCTGCAAGCCAATAGCCATCCTGCACTTGCGCTTGCTAATGGAAAGCGTTCTGAAAAAGAGGAAATGGATTATCAATTGGCTGTCATCTACTCATGCCAGAGCGGATCAGAATCACTTCTGAATCAAGACCGCAGCATTTTTGCAAACGCGCTTCGACTGGCTTTTGTTTCTACCAGCGACAATAAGGAAAGCATCTCGCTCAATGATGTTCTGGAAAAAACAAAAAATGAAACCATCAAGAATGCCAGAATCTTAGGCCAAGGACAACGTCCTGAAATCGAGATATTTACCGCAAAAAGCGCCAACTTTGAGCTGGATTGGCAGATTGGCTATAAAGACAATCAAAAGGCACTGGCCGAGGCCAAGCAATTGGAAAACGTGGAATCCAATGCCAGCAAGCGAACGATTGCAGATGCTGGTCGCAGCATGCAGGGAAGCAGGCCAGCAGTAGCAACATCGGCAGCCACCAAAGCTGAAAAGGTTGGAGCAGGATTACAAACTGTTGGAACCATTACCAGCATGGCTGGCGCGGGCAGGGTCGGTGGATATATTGGAATGGCTGGAACAATCGTTCGCGGCGCAGGAGCAATTCGCCGCGGACGATAATTAGATATCACTGCTTACTCGCCGTGGAATCGAAAGGTTCCACGGTTTTTTCATTTGATGTCGCAGACCGCCTCAAAAGGTGATCTTGAAGTAGAAGCCAATCACTCTGGAGCCAGTAGTTATGACTACCAACGTAAAAGCCACTCTCATTGCCCTGGTCTTGATGAGCATCTTGACACCAAAAAGACTTATAGCCCAGACACCTTCAGACGCTTCCAATTGGGTCGCAGAGCAGATTGGCTATGAAGACAATCACAAGGCACTGGCCGAGGCCAAGCAATTGGAAAACGTGGAATCGAATTCCAGCAAGCGAACGATTGCAGATGCTGGTCGCAGAATGCAGGGAAGCAGGGCAGCAGTAGCAACATCAGCAGCCACCAAAGTTGAAAAGGTTGGAGCAGGATTACAAATTGCTGGAACCATTACCAGCATAGCCGGCGCAAGTAGGGTCGGCGGATATCTTGGAATGGCTGGATCAGCCCTTCGAAGTGCAGGCGAAATGCTCCGAAGATAATTAGATATCACAGTTTGCGCGGCGTGGAATCGAAAGGTTCCACGGTTTTTTCTTTTGATGTCGCAGGCAGCCTCAAAGGGTGATCTTGTAGTAGAAGCCAATCACTATGGAGCCAGTAGTTATGACTACCAACGTAAAAGCCACTCTCATTGCCCTAGCCTTGATGAGCATCTTGACACCAAAAAGACTTATGGCCCAGACACCTTCAGACGCTTCTGATTGGGTCGCGGAGCAGATCGCCCGAGGCTTTGCCACGGAAATAAAAAATATGGGTCTAACTTCTGTTCGCTTTTCAACGACCCGTTTCAATGGACAACAACACCCACTTGCTGCGAAATTCAATCAAAAGCTACTTGAGAAATTAAAGAAATTCGACAAAAGTCTGGTTAGCAATGATTCTCCACAGATCATGATTAAGACCATTTTTTTCAGAGATATCGATGATTCCCATAAAGATGATATTGTCCAAGTCCATTCTCAATTGGTTCTGGAATCGAATATGCGGGTGATTGCCCAGAAGGAATGGAATAATCCTATCTTTAGGCACCTCAAAGACCCAATTTTTGTTCATCAATACGGATTAGACAAAGGAAATAGTATACCACCACGCACATTTTTATCGCATGAAATTACAAGAAATGACGCGGCTTTCCGTAATGTTAATCAAATAGCCGCTGATTTTCAGAAAAAGCCCAGAGTAACTGCAGCTTCCGGAACCGACCTCGTTCCACACAACAAACTTGTCATCTTAAGGAATAATTTACCTTATTATGAACTCGCGATTTACGCGATGGACAAGAACATATTTGAAGGTAAAAAATCAGGCAACAAAGAATGGAAGCAATTGAGGTTTGAAGGCATGTCCACAGAATTCCAAGGGAACGTTGTTATTGATGAAAATCACGTCTACAAAATTAATGTCAAGAATCTGACCAAATACAATATGGCATTTCGCTTGGTAATCGATGGAATGGGCTGGGAAGAATTCAAGGATCGTGATTTCTTTCCAGATAGTGACAAGGTCATCATGACCTGCGAACCTAATCAGTCGCATGAATTCAACGGCTGGCTTAAAGATGGGAACGTCAAATCCCCGTTCACCACTTTTTATCCCGACTTGCCTGACACTAACGCAATCACAACTGCCAAGGATCCCACTAGTATTGGCAGAATTCAAATTCAGGCCGTTTGGGGTTGCCCTGCGGAAAACAAAGCTATGATGGAAAAAGTACACGGAGCCAACTTTGGCGACAGTAAAGGTCGAAAGAGTGACAGAGTTTCAACTAAGAAACCTGATTTCAAGAACGACCGAACCATCCAGAGCCAAACGATCGCTGACAATCGCCCTTTGATTTGGGAAAGCCTGGATGAAAAGGACTTGAGAGTTCTTTCCTGGTTTTACCTAATACCAGAAACCCGATAATATTAATGGTTTTTTTACTTGAGTCCCCTATCGAAATTGCGTCTCATGTTTTCAACGATCGACTTGGGACGCTTGTCGAGAACTGCCAATACGATGGTTTTCATGCTTCCATCGATCGTTTCCACAAAGCTGACAACCGTGTACTCGTTGTCTCCTGTTTTCCAGACAGCTAGGCCCACGTTCGATTTTTTCGTCGAACGATAGATGTCATCAGGAGTACCAAGCCGACCGGTTATTTGTTCGAAATCCAACTTCTTCAACTCACTGGCCGGTATCGATTTATCCTCAAGACTGTCAGCGTCTGGTTCGGGTCTACGACTTTTTGTTTTCACCCTAGGCACTGGTTTTTTGGTGATTTTCGGCTCATCATCCATAACATCTGATTCGACTGGCTCATCATTCGAATCTTCTTCCATCCAGGTGGCTTTTCGCTCCACGGGCTTCCTGTCGCCAGATGAGGCCACTCGCGGAGCTTCGGCACCACACCCGGTCATGATTCCAATCACAACAACAGAAATCAATGACCAGAAAATGCGGTACATTGCGTCACTCCGTCAATAAATTATACCATTTGATACAATACGTAAAATAAATTACTCGTCAAAGTAGCCTAATAAAATACATATAATTTGCGTATTTTCGCCATTCAAAACATAGCTATAACACTAAATCGGTACACTTATGTGTTGGACCACAGTGCATTAAATTGGCAAACGGCAAAGTCGAATGAACATGATTTTTCGATGATCTGATTATGAGGCCGGTTTCACCAACTCATGGCGCCACGGATATGTGCCAGGCTGATTCCGGCGCACCCCGCCTCCCTAGACAATTCCTTACACTGGGCCCGCAGGGATTCGAACCCTGAACCAAGGGATTATGAGTCCCCTGCTCTGACCGTTGAGCTACAGGCCCTTCAGGAAGCATATTATCATTAGATGCCACTGTTGAGGAACCCTTCCCGTGCTGCCACTTATTTTCTCCACCATCGCCTGCCTCTTCCACAACCCCGCCATAGTCCTCAAACCAGACCACCTGTTCGATGGCACAGCCACCCTGCAAAGCGGCTGGATCGTCGTTGTAGATGGCAACCGGATTGTCGCAGTAGGACCCGCTAGCACCGTAACCACCCCACCGGGAGCACGCACCATTCATCTGCCGGGCTGCACCCTGCTACCCGGCCTTATCGACGCCCACACCCACCTGATGCTCCAGCCGTACGACATGGCCACCTGGGACGACCAAGTTTCCCGTCAACCAATGGCTGAAAGAGTGTGCCGTGCTACCGTTCATGCGCGCGCCAACCTCATGTCTGGTTTCACCACCCTGCGCGACATGGGCACCGAAGGCGCTCAGTTTTCCGATGTTGGCCTCAAATCGGCCATTCTAAAAGGGGTAATCTCCGGCCCACGGCTTCTGGTCACCACACGCGCCATTGTCGCCAGTGGCTCGTACGCGCCACGGTCGTTTGCCCCCGAATGGCGCATTCCCCAAGGAGCCGAAGAAGCCGACGGCGAGCATCTGCGCGAAGTGGTTCGCCGGCAAATTCGCGCCGGTGCCGATTGGATCAAGGTTTACGCGGATACTCCCCATGGCCCAGGCGAAACACCCCGGCCAGCCTTCAGTTTGCAGGAACTGGAACTGGTTGTGGCCACAGCGCGTGATGCAGGCGTGCTGGTGGCAGCCCACGCCCAATCGAAAGAAGGAATGCGACGGGCAACCGTGGCCGGCGTGGCCACCATCGAACACGGAGACAGCGGCGATTTAGCGCTGTTCCGGTTGATGGCGGAAAAGAAAATCGGTTACTGCCCCACAATGTCGATGTCCGAAGCGTATGCGCGTTACGCTGGCTGGAAAACAGGGACACCTCCACCGGCTGACATCATTTCAAAACGTGCCAGTTTTCGCGCTGCTCTCGATTCCGGCGTGACAATCGTCAATGGCAGCGATATGGGCGTTTTTGCGCACGGTGACGGGGTACGTGAGCTTGAACTACTGGTGGCGCACGGCATGACACCGTTACAGGCCTTGCACGCCGCAACAGGTGCCGCCGCCAAAGCCCTGCGTGTCGATCACCTTGTTGGACGCATTCAATTAGGTCTTGAGGCAGACCTCATTGCCGTGGAAGGCAACCCTTGCCAAGAGATCGGAGCCTTGCGAAAAGTGCGCTGCGTTATGAAAAACGGCGAACTGTTCAAAGCCCCTTAAATCTTGGGCATCAGCTCAAGGGCAGTCGCTGAGAATTGACAAAGTCGCACAACGGCTGAGGTGCGCCAGGCTGATTGATTAGGTCAGCCAAGCTTGTTTCACGGAAAGCTTTTTCCAGTTGTGCCAAGGCGTTGTCCAACTTGCGATGCAAAGGGCAAAGAACCTTGGCATGGGAACCAAGCTGAAGTGGACATGTGGTGATGCGCTTGATGGGCTCGACAGCATCGACCACATCCCAAACAGTGATCAATTCTGGAGTCCGCATCAACAGAAATCCACCGCCAGGGCCGCGCTGACCCTTCAACAGTCCAATATCCACCAAGCGCTTCAAAACCTTTGAAAGGTAGGGAGTGGGAACCTTGGTAGCTGTGGCGACCTCAATCGTCGAACGGTAGCCTTGAGGCATCTGATCTGCCAAATAGGCCATGGCACGAAGGGAGTATTCGGCCGTCTGGGAAATCATCGGTCGCACTCCGCCTGACAAGGATCGATTGCAGTAGGCCAGCCAAATAAAGACATAATTGTCTTGAAATCTTGAATAGGCCTGTTAGTATCCGATTCTCGCCCCCTCGAAAAACGCAACATGGATAAATCATGACTGCAACTGCAGATACAATCAATAGATCGGCATGGTCCGTGGATCAGCGGGTAGAATTCCTTGCTGGTTTCATGGGCCTCACTCAAGAAGACATCGATACCATCCATGAATTTGCCCCAGCACTTGCTTCGCACGCTCCCGCGCTTGTCAATGCCGTGTACGTCAAGCTGTTTTCCAACGACCTGACCAAACGCCATTTCATGACACGCGGTGCCGGGTACGAAGGACCTCTTCCAGAAAAACTTGATGATTTGACACTGGATCACCCACAAATCCTGATGCGGAAACAGCATTTGGGTGCCTATCTCGGCCGTCTAGTGACCAGCCAATACGATTCCAAAATGAATGCCTATCTAGACATGGTAGGTAAGATCCACACCGCCAAGGCGGGCAGTCCTGATGTTGTTATTCCCTTGGTGCAGATGAATGCCTTGATGGGTTTTGTACACGATGCCCTAATTGGGCTGATTTTCTCCCTCCCTGCCCCTGAATGCCGCCGTGTTGCTTTGGCCCGAGCTTTCACAAAGCTCCTGTGGATCCAAGGCGACCTGATCAGTCGCCACTACACGCCCAACTGATCGAAACGGCTGCCCGGTATACAATGCGGGCATGAATGTATCCAACCCCCTCGGCCCCATCATTGGTTTGGGAGAAATCCTCTGGGACAGGCTCCCTGCCGGAGCCCAACCCGGGGGGGCTCCCTTCAATTTTGCCATACAAGCCCACCAGATGGGCCACCCAGCCGCCATGCTCAGTGCCGCAGGCGACGACCCTTCTGGTCATGAAATTCTTGGGCTGGCCAGAGACAGGGGCGTCGATATCTCCGGAGTCAGCATCGACCCGTTGCATCCCACCGGGGCCGTGGATGTGGTGCTCGATACCAGCGGAGTGGCTCATTACCAATTTCTTAGCGACGTAGCTTGGGACTATTTTGATCCCACACAGCATCAGATTGCACTGGCAAGCCAGGCGCGCGCAATCTGCTTTGGTACCCTAGCGCAACGGACAACAATATCGTGCACCGGTATCCATGCCTTGTTGGCCAAGGCGAACAACGCGCTGGTGGTTTGCGATGTGAACCTGCGGCAGTCGTTTTACAGCGCGGAAGTCATTCATCGGTCGTTGGAACGGGCCCAGTGGGCCAAGTTGAACGACGACGAAATGCCCGTATGCGCCAAGCTGCTGGGTCTGCCGGCAGGCAACTTGGAAGAAACTGCCCGATTACTGCTGAATCGTTACAACCTTGACTTGGTTGCAGTAACAATGGGTTCCACCGGATCCATTTTGATAACACCGGATCATTGCTGGCGGCAAAGCGCCTTGCCGGTAACTGTAACCGACACCGTGGGGGCAGGCGACGCGTTTACCGCCGGCCTTATTGTCCGGTATTTGGAAGGTGCCGGCTACCAAGACATGCTGATATTTGCGAGCACCCTTGCAGGAATTACAGCGACACGACGTGGCGGCACGCCAATGGTGACGCGCCACGAGGTGGAAGTGGGTGCCCGTTATTTTGATGCCAAGTAAGGCAGAACATACGGGCCCTTGGGAATAACGCCAATACGTGTGCCCGGTCCATATTCCGCAATAGCTTCAGCAATAGCGCCTTCGACCGATTCTGTAGGTTCGACATGGCACGAGCGAAGGACGTCTGGTGCGATTCCCTTGGTGAAAACCTTCACTTTGCAATGAGCGCACACCTTGGCGAGCTCTTCCAACTGCCATTGGTCCATCACAAAATAATCGGTTGTCATGATCCGCTTCTTGAACCCTTCAAGAGTAGGATTCTCGCGCATGACTTGCTGGAACTCAGGGCTGCCTAGTCCTTCGGTAAGGCTGGCAACCAAAATGATGGTGCCGCCCTTTTTGACCACAGGCAACGCGCCGGTAAGGCCCTTCACCGCCTGGTACCAAGTGGTATCGAGCGGGTAACCGGCACACGAAGTGACAACCACATCGAGCGGCTGGTCCACCCGCACCTTGACGACGTCGGCAACGAATTGAACGCCCGTTTCCCAGGCCTTGATCATGTGCCCGGCGCCCAACCATGTGATCTGGCGTTTGCCATCGATGCACACGTTGACAATGAAATCGCAACCAGCCATGAGCGCTATTTTTGTGTTTTCCTCATGCACGGGGTTGCCATCGAGAATTCCGCAGTCCGCGCGTGGATCTTCGAGGAACTGCGGACCGTGCCACACCTTGACCGTATCGAGCCCGGCAATGCCGGGGCAGATCAGCTTTCGGCCACCGGAATAGCCAGCCATCAGGTGTGGCTCAATGAGTCCGGTAGTGATTTTCAGGTCCGCCCGGGTGTAGCGGTGGTCGATCCACACAGGAACACCTCGTTCGGTTGTGCCGAGGTAATCGTGCTCATCGCGTTCCTTACCATGGTGGTTGAGGCAGCGATAGTTGCGGGCAATTTCCGGGCCCACCAGTTCATCGAGTTCGGCGCCCTCATTGGGGCGATGCAGGCCCGTGGCGACAAGAATGGTGATTTTGTCGCGGGGAATTCCGGCGTCTTCGAGAGTTTTCAGGATGGGGGGCAACAGAATCGGATTGGGCACAGGTCGGGTAATATCGCAAACAAGAATACAAGCGTCTTTTCGGCCGCGGGCCAATTCAGCCAAGGGAGGCGTGCCGATGGGGTTAGCCAACGCTTGATGAAGCACCGCAACGGGGTCTGCAAGGGGTGCTGCGGGCTTGATATGCAATGGACCAACAACCCTGTCATCGGGCAGTTCCACTTCGAGACCAGTCTTGCCATAATCAAGTGTTACACGCATAGCCAGCATCCATCCCTGTCGGTGTCAGTTGTCAATATCCCTTCCTTCAGGTATACATGAGGCTTGCATTGAGAAAAACGGCAAGGGGTTCGGAAGATGTCAATTGACAAGAGTCTGAAGCGGAAGGGTTCACTGGTACGCGCACGCAGCGTGCTGACCCGCGCCGAGCGCATTCTGGTCCTGCGAGGGGACGATAAATTCCCCGAAGGCCGCAGCCCATACGGATTGCCTAAAGTGCGCGTTGTAAAGATTGGCAAAAAGCCCAAAAAGGCAGCCAAGACAGAAGAAGCCGACGACAAGAAGAAGAAGTAACCTTCCTGATCGATCCATCGAACAACAAAAAAACCGGCCATTCGGGCCGGTTTTTTCATGCACTTGTTCCAGCCTGATTCATCAGTTCCACCATAACCGGACAAACAATTGCAACAACGAAATGCCCATCGATCCCACTACCATCACCGTTGCCAAACTCATGAAAATCGCTCCCGGCACCAAACTGCTGGTGTATTCCGGACCCCACCAAAAGGATTGGAGCTTTTCTTCAATAATCGCGCGGATACTTTCGGGCGTTGAGCCCCAGTCGAGAATGCACAAACCCATATAGGGTTTGGATTTCCATGTCAGTTGTGTTTCAGGCACATCTGGAAAAGACAAAGTAACGCCGTCGCGGTCAGCATGAAATTCAAAGACCACATCGGCATGGTGGAAGGCCTCACCCAACAAGGTTTTCAGCGTGCTTTGGTTCAGATGGTACAGGTACGTTTTCTGGCGTCGGTGCCTTAGTTCAAGTGCCACCAACCCTACAACCACCACGAAATAGAAGCCAAATACACCCGTCCAGAAAACGGGTTCGTCAATAACCGAGCGTGTGCCAATGCTTGCGAGAGAACGAAGGTGCAAGACCTCGTACAAACGCGAGAGAGAACCGGGAATGCCGAGAAAAAGCACACCCGCCAAGCCCCAGAGCAAGCACCAAAAATCGTATGTGGCGCGTACAAGCGTTGGCCTGTCGTTCAGATGCATACTCGCCAAAAACAGCATGTAGAGGCCAAGGGGAACGAATAGCATCACGGGTGTCACGGTCAGCTGTCCCCATGCCAGAGAAGGTACGTTGGTTATAGTATCCCTCAGAGATGTTCCAACCAGCGGACCCAAGGCTTCGCGCCAGCAGTACAAGGAAATCCATGCGCACATCAGCACTCGGACAAACTGGGCTTCAGGTACCCGCCGTCGGTTTTGGCGGCGGTCCCTTCGGCGGATTTTACGGGGCTTTTGATGAAGCTGAAGGCATCGCAGCCATCCACCTTGCCATCGAGCAAGGCATGAATTTGATCGATACAAGCCCGTATTACGGCGGAGGACGCTCGGAAGAGGTCATTGGCAAAGGATTGGCTGGCGGTTGGCGCGATCGGGCAATTTTGGCCACAAAATGCGGTCGTATTGCGAAGGATCGGTTTGATTTTTCCGCAGCAGCCATCAAGGCCAGCTGTGAAACATCCCTGCGACTTCTGGGAACCGACCATGTGGATATTTTGCAGGCGCACGATATCGAGTTTGAACAAGACCTCGACCGTGTTTTCGACGAAACGTTCAAAGCCCTCGAAGACTTAAAACGCCAAGGAAAGTGCCGGTTCATCGGCATGACGGGCTATCCCATTGGCTTGCTCATACGCGCCATCGAAACATGTGCCCTCGATGTGGTGATCAGCTACTGCCACGCCACCCTGCTCGACCGCACCATGCTCGACCGGCTCGAACCGGTAGCCCGCCGGCGTGGGACAGGAATCATCAACGCCAGCCCCATGAGCATGGGCATACTCACCATGGCTGGCCCACCCGAATGGCACCCTGCCCCACAGTCGGTGAAAGACGCCTGCCGGCGTGCTGCTGCAGTATGTGCCCGCCATGGAGCCGATCTCTCGGATCTGGCGCTCCAGTTCCCGCTATCGAAGACAGAAATCGCTACCACCCTGGTGGGGGTGAAAGACAGAGCTGAGGTGGAACGAAACTTGGCGGCTGCCAGAAAACCGCTCAATGAGGCACTGCTTGCCGAGGTAATGGCTGAACTTCACGACGTTCAAGGTGTCTGTTGGCCCAGCGGCCAATGGGCTGCAGAAGGCTAAAACCAAGCCAGATTCAATCTTTCGCCAATTGGTTCGTATCGCGGGCGATGGTGGCGCAGATCTGTTCTAGTGGCAGATCGTTTGGATCGAGGCCGAATGGGTCCTCGATTTCCACAGCGGCTTCTTCGATACCGAAAAACAGGATGGCCACAAGGGCAGCCATGGCTGGTGCCGCCAAGCTGGCGGTATGGACCAGAACCAGCGGCAGTGTGAAAACGAACATGGTGATGCTGACCTTCAGCAACGAGGCATAGACAAAAGGCAACGGGGTCTTGTGGATTTTTTCGCAGGCTCCCTGTTGATCGACCATGGTGTTGATCAGCTGCTGCATCACCATGGCTGTTCTAGTATCGATTTTCCCCAATACCTGTTTTTCGTGAACCCACTCCTCCATGGCACGCGACAATCTGGTTGCAGGGCTACCAGCCGCTATGACCTGATCGTAAAGCCGACCGGGAAGGTAATGGGTCAGCTCCTCAAAGTTGCGGTCGTCGCGCAGAGTCTGCTTAATGGCAATGACATAAGCTGAAACCAAGCGGGCGAGATCCTGAGCAGGAGCGGCCCAAACCTGCCCGATGCGAACAAGATTGCGGCTGGAATTCACCAGCATGCCCCAATGACCACGCCCTTCCCAGTAACGGGTATTGGCGGCATTGGACCGAAAAGTAATCAGCATGCTCAGAGCCAAACCGAGAACCGTATGGCCGATGGGCTCGAGCTTAGGAACGGAAAATTCCAGTGAATGGAGCCAAGTCCACTCGCGCAAAGCAGGAAACTGATCCAAAACCTCAGATTCAGAAACCAACTTAAGCAAACTGAGAATCAGGGTGATCAACGCAACCAGCGCAACCCTTCCCAGAACGCGCCTAAGCACAGTTCCATTGAGAGCGAATATCTGCCGCGACCAGTTGTGCGGATCGTAAACGATCATGGCGAGTACCTCAGGGGGAGGAATGCCACCATGGCTTATGCGCGAACGGAACAGGCTCTATTCCCGGATTTTCCCAAGACCCGCCGTATGCCTTGTGCAATTCAGCCAGATACAAGGCCCACTGATCACGGGCGCGTCGCGATTCGTCAGGAGATCGCTTGGCCAATGGAGTAGGACCCGGGTAAGGATCGGGCGGATATTCGGGTGCCCGCGCCACGTTGGTGGCCAGCGATATCTGTCGGCCTTCAATGATGCGGCCAATATGAATTTTCTGCGGAGAATAAAGCGAGGCGGGAGCCGATTCAGGAGACACCAATTGAATGCCCAGATCGGTTACCGATGGAATGGGCAGGGCTCGCAAGGCGCCACGCATTTCTTCAGGGGTTGGGTTATCGCCCAGACCGGCGCGCGCCTTGTGCCACAATTCAACCCCATGAAACGCCTTTTCCATCGGCTCGGAAACAACCATCGGCGCGTTCCCGGCGCGGAACATCTCCAGCAAATCAAGGTTTTTCTTGCTGTTGACAATCGACCCGAAATAGCTGCCGGCAAGGTATTCACCGGGCAAAATGTCGTGATCGTTCATGTTCTGTAATTCGGTTTCCGTCAGTGAAAAGCTGAATATTGGAATCGGGTTTGCTTTCGGGCCAAGATGACGCATGCCAGTGATGAACCGGTCGTTCATATCCAGGCCACCGAAAAGGCTAATTATCAGATCGGGCTTAGCCTTGATGATTTCCGGTAGAACCATGCTGTCAACTTTCGATGGCAGCTTGAGTGGCGCGAAGGCTTCGCCAGCCACTTCAAAATCGTCCGCGAACCGCGTCTCCACAATCATGCGGATCACTTCCGCGCTGGCTCGCGGATAGACGTAGTCGCCTCCAACAATGAATATCTTCTTCTTACCCGGCCCGCGCAAAAGTTCCTTGCGGGCATATTCAAAAGCGCGCTCGGCCTGCTGCCCGGGGAGGCTACCCAGATAGACAGCGTGCGATGAATCTTCCAACCCTTCAAAATGAACCGGGTAAAACAACAGACAAGAATGTTTGCCGCCTTCATGCGAGGCCAGAACCGACAGCACTTCCTTGCGCGCGGACGATGTCCAGCAACCAAAGATGACCTCGCACCCCTCAGCGACAAGCCGCTTGGCTTCGATACCAAACTTGGCAGGCTCGGAACCTCCATCACCCATCACAATTGTGACCGGATGCTTTCCAACAGGGTTGGCAGATTTGCCATCGCCTTCGCGATCTCCCAACGCCTTGAGCACAGCGCGCCGAATGGGCTGCTCTGTTGGCGCCAGCCTGCCTGATTGCGAAAACAGCACGCCTACTTTGATCGGTTTTCCTGTCAGGCGAGCAGGTTCAACCACCGGAGTTACGGCATTGGCTGCGTTGCTGCCGGATTTCTCCGGAGCCGAAGATTTCCACGCACTAGAAAACATAAACAACACAATGCTTGTGATCACTGCAAATGCCACGGCAGCTCCGCTGATTGCCAGCCAAAGCCCACCATTTTTGCCGCTGCCAGTAGCGCCCGACAAACCAGTCTTTGCAGATCGTGAAACGACAGGTTGTTGCGACGAGGCGCCACCACGGAGAAGCACATCGATCATGTCGATGAGGACTTTGGCGGAAGCTGGCCGGTCGTCCGGGTTCTTCGCCAGCAGTTGTTCCAGAATTTCAACCACACGACGTGGGGTTTTACGGCCAGCTAGTTCCAAATCTGGCGCGGGTGAATCGACCGTGGCTTCCAATACAGCCAGGGTATTCTCGCCAGTGAAAGGCGCTTTGCCTGTAAGCATGCGGAAAAAGACACAACCCAGTGAAAACAGGTCCGTACGTTGGTCGCACGGCAGGCCATAGACCTGCTCAGGGGCCATGTAGCTGGGGGTGCCCACAACCATACCCGCTGCCGTGAGGTTCGATTCTTTCGCGACCTCCTTGGCCAGACCGAAATCTAGGATTTTCATCCTCTTGAACTGTCGCGTTTCCTTGTGACACTCAAGCCAAAGGTTGGCGGGCTTGATATCCCGGTGAATCAGGCCCGCACCGTGAGCAGTCGACAATCCCATGGCGACTTGCCGCAACAAGTTCAGGGCTTCCTCGACTGGAAGCCAACCATCGCGCAATAACTTGGCATCGAGTGTTTCGCCGTGGAGAAACTCCATGGCCATGAATGGCACATTATTCGTGATACCAACTTCGAAAATGGTCACAATATGCTCGTCGGACAGTGAAGCTGCCAAACGAGCTTCTTGCTTGAAACGATCGACATAAAGTTCGTCGGCAAGTTCTGGGCGGAGAACTTTCAGCGCCACAGTACGGGTGAGGCGTTGGTCGAGAGCTTCGAATACCACGCCCATGCCACCAGATCCGAGCACCCTAACGATGCTGTAGAAACCAAGGTGCGCCAAGGCTCCTTCCGATTCTGGCGGTTCCAGAAAGGGATAATCAGCTGGAACCTTCGGCCTGCTGGATGGATTTTTCGACTTCAGTGACTGATCTTCCAGATCCGGAGCACTGGTGCGGGCCGCACCCGGAGCAATCATCGTGTCCGGATCAAGCGACGAAGTGCCGCCAGACGTATTGACAGCATTGTGCGAGCCCGACATTACTAGTGAAACTAAGGCTTTTTGACAGTTTCGGCAGACACGCAAATGCTGGGTGACACGGTCGTACGATTCACTGGACAGTGTCTTGCGTTTGTAACCCACGAGATCGTCGGCAGGTGGGCAGGTGCTTTGGCTTGGGCTTGTCATGAAATTGGTACCGAAGGCCCGTTTACGAAAACACCCGATCGCAACTACTACGATCATAGTAAGCTTTACCTACAATGCTGCCAGTAGCGCAAGCAAGGCATCACACCGCACAGGAATAAAATCATGACGCGCATCATTCAGGGCTTCCTGCGGTTTCGCGATCAGGTCATGCCCCAGAAAAAAACCCTCTTCACACAACTGAGCGGCGGGCAATCTCCCCAAGCTCTGTTTATCAGTTGCGCCGATTCCCGCGTTAACCCCAACTTGCTGACGCAGACAGAACCGGGCGACTTGTTTATTAGCCGCAATGCAGGCAATATGGTGCCACTTCCCGGCGGGCCTCCAGGTGGCGAATCTGCCACAATTGAATACGCCGTAAAAGCCCTGAAAGTAAAAGACATTATCATTTGCGGGCACACGTTTTGCGGCGCCATGGCCGGCTTACTCCACCCGGAAAAGCTCGGTGGGTTGCCTCAGGTCTGTGGTTGGCTTGATCATGCGCGGGAACTAAAACCTTGGATTGAAGGTCCCGGCGCCAAGTTGCCTGAAACCGAACGCCTGAATGAACTCATCGCACGCAATGTCTTGCTGCAACTCGAACACCTGAAGGCACATCCAGCGGTGGCGGAAGCCCTTGCCGAGAAAAAACTTCGCCTGATGGGCTGGGTTTATCACATTGAGTCGGGCGAAGTGGATATCCATGACGCAGTGAAACAAAAATGGGTATGCATGACAGACATGGCCCGGCAGCAAATGGGCCGCGAATTGCACGTGGCAGCAGCTTTGAAACCTACCGAAAAACAAGTTGGCCCTGTTACCTACTGACAAGCTGTGCCAACTTACGCTTTCCGCGTGAAGGCTGGCATGTCTATAGTAGCTTCATTGTTCTCATGTCTTGAATGAAAGGGAGAAACCCCAGATGCCCAAGGGCGCCGAGAGCCCCATCGCAAGTCGATGGAAAATTGCCGATGCGATGGAAACGTACGGTATACGTGGGTGGGGTAAAGGCTACTTCGGGATCAACCGGAACGGCCATGTGACGGTCATGCCGTCCAAAAAACCGGACGAAGCAATTGACCTCAAAGGATTGGTCGACCAACTTCAGGCGCGTGGCATCCAGTTGCCCATTCTGGTGCGTTTCACCGACATCCTGCGCCACCGCGTTGGCGAAATGCACGACGCCTTCGCCAAAGCCATTAAAGACCATGAGTACCAGAACGAATATTGCTGCGTTTACCCCATCAAGGTGAATCAACAACGTCAGGTTGTTGAAGAAATCCTCGATTTCGGCAAACCTTTCAATTTTGGCCTCGAAGCTGGAAGTAAACCTGAACTTTTGGCTGTGCTGTCACTGGTCAATGGCAACGATACGCCGATCATTTGCAACGGCTTCAAGGATGATGAATTCATCCGCATGGCTATGATGGCCCGCAAACTCGGGAAAAAAATCATCCCCGTGGTGGAAAAGTTCACCGAACTGGAACTCATTCTTACCACTGCCGAGGAACTGGGAGTCGAACCTGCCATCGGCGTGCGCGTGAAGCTCGCCGCTCGCGGATCGGGCCGTTGGCGCTCCTCCGCCGGATACCGCTCGAAGTTTGGTCTGACCATTTCTGAAGTCCTGCAGGCCTTCGAACTGCTCAAGGCCCGCGGCATGGCGCATTGCCTGAAGCTGGTGCACTTCCACCTAGGCAGCCAGATCACCAACATCCGCAGCATCAAGAACGCGCTCACCGAAGCCACACGCATTTACTGCGACCTGCACCACATGGGTGCGGGGGTGGAGTATCTCGACGTGGGTGGCGGTCTGGGTATCGATTATGACGGCTCCCAGAGCGACTTCGAATCGAGCATCAACTACACCCTGCAGGAATATGCCAGCGACATCGTCTTCCGTGTGCGCACCATCTGCGACGAGGAGGAGGTGCCACACCCGGCCATTGTTTCCGAATCCGGCCGTGCCGTGGTGGCTTACCACAGCCTTCTGGTGTTCGACGTGCTGGGTGTTTCCCGGTTCGACAAAACAGATATTCCAGATGCTCCACCGGAAGAAGCACCGCAACAGTTGCATGATCTTTTTGCTGTCTATAAAGATGTCAAAAAGAAAAATCTGCAAGAGTCGTACCACGACGCCACGCACCATGTCGATGAAATCGTCAATCTGTTCAATCTTGGCGGTATATCGCTCGAAATGCGCGCCATGGCCGAGAATGTTTTCTGGGCCATCAGCGCCCGCATTCTCAAGCACGTTCGCGAACTCGATTACGCGCCGGAAGACCTGAGCGGATTGGAGACACTCCTCTCCGATACCTATTTCTGTAATTTCTCGGTCTTCCAGTCGATGCCCGACTCGTGGGCCATTAAACAACTCTTCCCGATCATGCCGATCCATCGGCTTGGCGAGGTTCCTTCGCGCCGTGGTGTGCTGGGCGACATCACCTGCGATTCCGACGGGAAAGTCGATCAGTTCATCGACCTGAAAGATGTCAGGCGCACACTGGAACTGCATGCCTACGACGGGAAACCGTACTACCTTGCGGCCTTCCTGCTCGGCGCCTACCAAGAAATTCTTGGCGACTTGCACAACCTGTTTGGCGATACCAACGCCGTGCATGTGCATTTCGATGAAGATGGCGAAGTGGTCATCGACGACGTCATCAAGGGCGATACGGTCCGCGAAGTTCTTGCCTATGTTCAGTACTCGCCCGAAATGCTGATGGAACGACTCCGCAAAGACGTTGAAAAAGCCGTCAAAGCCAACCGCATCACCTTGGCGGAATCGCGACAAATGCTCCGCTACTACGAAGCCGCACTCGATGGTTACACCTACCTCGAGGAAATCTGACCCGTCAGGAACCAACGCCATGATGATCACAGGTCTTTCAGGCAACGAAATTTGGTGCTTGGCCCAGAAAGACATCGCCCCGGGCGGCTTGGTTGTTGGCAATAGCGTGCATTCGCAAGGTTTTGTCCGCGGACTCACCACCGGCTTAAAGACTTTTGCTGGTGGTGAACTAACCGACATTACAAATCTTATCGTGGAAGGCCGTCACACCGCGCTCAAACGCATGGAAGATGAAGCGCGCCAGCAGGGTGCCGATGGCCTTACCGGCGTTGCTACCGATGTTAAACGATTGGGCAACATGGTGGAGTTTCTTGCCATTGGCTCCGCGGTGAAGCGGCCAGGCAAAAACCAGAACTTATTCAGCTCCGCATGCTCTGGGCAAGACCTGTTCTGCCAGATCGATTCCGGTTACGACCCGATCCATTTCGTCATGGGAAATGTCGCCTACGCCCTTGGTGCCGGAGGCAATATCTGGGCCGCCTTCTCCTCCATGGCCGGTGGCGAAGTTGACGCCCTTTCGGGAATGATCAACAAAACCAGGCATTTGGCTCTCGAACGCATCGAGGCGGAAGCCCGCAAGATAGGCGCCAACTGCATCGTCGATATTAAAACTTCTATTTACCCCTTCGGTGCCGGCGTCAAGGAAATGGTTCTGGTTGGCACAGCCAGCAGGCACCCCGCACTTGGCGACCCCGAGCGCCCTTTCACTTCGGAACTTACCGGCGAGGAACTCTGGAACCTCACTCAGCTTGGTTATCAGCCCTTGCGTCTACTTATGGCCAGCAGCGTGGTCTCTTTAGGTATTGGCGGAGGCATTAAAGCCTTTTTCAGTTCATTCTCGCGCGGCGAAGTCGGGTCGATGACCCAGCTTGTTTACCAAGCTCGCGAAAACTGCCTCGCCCATATCCGAGATGAAGCCACAGCCATTCAAGCCGATGGCGTGCTTGACGTGAAACTTTTCGTGCACGACATGGCGGGCGGTATGCTTGAAGTTCTGGCCATTGGCACAGCGTTCAAACGCAACGCGCAGGTCCGAACCACCCTGCCCCAACTACCTCCTCAGGCCATCATCCGCGACAGAAGCACATTCTTCTCAAGCGATCTGGTAGGTCAGTCGCAAAATCTGCATGGATTCACCAGTGGCGGTGCCGAATGAGCCAAGCCCCCCACAGTCTTGCCACAAGACTGGGTCGTCTGCTGCTGCCCAATCCCATTCTGGTAGCCTCGGGAACATTCGGATATGCCCGGGAAATGGATGGGGTGATCAACCTCTCCCGTTTGGGCGGAATTGTACCCAAAACTGTAACCATGGCACCCCGGGTGGGTAATCCACCACCTCGCACAGTTGAAACATCCAGCGGCATGCTCAACGCGATCGGACTCGACAACGACGGGCTCGACCATTTCCTAGATCACCATTTACCCTATTTGAGAACCGTAGGGTGCCCCATCATCCTCAACTTCGCCGCCAAGGCTGAAGCTGAATTCCCGCAGATGGCCCAAAAGGCCTCCAAGGTTGAGGGACTCTCGGCACTGGAATTGAACCTCTCCTGCCCCAACGTGGCGGGCGGTATCGACTTTGCCACGCGCCCCGAGGCGTGTGAACGGGTGGTGCGCTCGTGCCGCGACGCCTGCCCCGACCTGCCGATTCTGGCCAAACTCACCCCCGCCGTTACCGATATCGTGGCGGTAGCCCAAGCTGCTGCTGCCGGCGGCGCCGATGCGGTCAGCCTTGTGAACACCTTCCCCGGCTTGGTGATCGACTGGAAGCGCCGCCGCCCGTTTTTGGGCAACGGTGTCGGTGGCCTTTCCGGACCAGCAATTAAGCCATTGGCACTGCGCTGTGTCTGGAATGTCGCGCGTGCCTGCCCCGGTTTGCCTATTGTTGGCATTGGCGGGATCGGTTGCATCGACGACGTGATGGATTATCTGGTCTCGGGAGCCTCCGCCGTGCAGATGGGCACTGTGAACTTCTACGATCCTTGTGCTGCCATACGTGTTATAGAAGCGTTGCCCGAGGCATTGGCCACGCTGGGCGTCGCGACTGTGGCGCAAGCTATAGGTGCTGCCTGTGGGTGGAAGCCACAAGGCTGAAAGCTCTACTTTAAAGGCTTGAAAACAGGAATACTGATCACCAAGGCTGCAAACTTTGGCTCCTTGGAAGGCAGCCTGAAAACTCCTTCGTGGCAACCAATACACCCGACACCCAGTGGGATCGCTCCCGCGCGACGGTAATATCCTTCCTCCACAACTTCGACGTCGTTCTTTCCATCAGCGATCTCCCGGGCAGCCCTTTTTTCAAATTCCGTGCCCGGCTCATGGTTAAGGCTCATGGCCTTCAGATTTACCGCAATCCAACGCGCCTCTGTTTTGGTTGTTCTCTGTATTTCGGTGAAAACATCCTCCATGGCACGGGCGGGTACAATCGTCCGTTCACTGCGAAAATAGCGGTGATGCATCACGTCCAGTGTTGTTGTGTAAATCTCATGCATAAGGCTGGCGCGTTCGCGTGCCACGGCAACAGAAACAGGCGAGACATTCTTAGGCTTCACCTGAAGCGGTTCAGCACCTGCAAGCAGGGCGAGATAACCCATACCAGCCACGATCGCCCCGCAGCAGATGCGCCAACCACGGGTATTCATGGTGAACTCCTTGCTTCTGGGAAACGACGTGGCAAACGGCGGAGTAACGGTAAAAAGTGTCGTAGGCCCGTTTGCGCACACAATAGATGTTAATATCTATTATAGGTCCATGCAAGCGTAATCCACCATCCACTTCGTTGGTTTCAGACCGTCAGGCGTTGCAATACCACGCCTACTTGAACGCCACCGCACGAAGCCTCAGCAACTCAGCGGCGATATCGGGGCCTTCGTGGAACGAAATCCAGCCACGCACCGATCGCGATTCTCCCGCCGGGCAATCTTCCACCACCGGGTCGGAATGCAGGCACGGGCACGGCGGATTGCCCCAGGCGCGGCCGCACTGCTCCCAACCAGTAATGATCCAACGCATTTTTGTGCTATCGTGGCACGCCGCAAATGGTGCCGCCAATACCTTGTTGTCGTTGGTTTGCGTGCTGAAACCTTCAAGCCCCGCAAGCATCACGCACATCTGAACGCGCAACCCTACAAGCTTGTCAGCCGAACCGTTGGTGATGGTCAATGTCATGCGCGCGCCCTCTTTGCCCGGCACCACCGTCGATTTCATGCCGACCTTATTGGGCAGAAGTCGTTCCAGTGCCAAGGAACCATCCTGAAGGCGCGTCCACTCCATGGGATCGAGCGACATCTTCTGACGGTCCCACGTGGTGGGCACATGGGTGTGAGCCAGATAAAGCAACTCGGGCGACTTTTTCATACTCGGAACAAACCACACCGCTTCGGGAACGTCAGCTACCGCATACCCGCCATCCGCCCATGGGGCGAATACGCTCGCCTTGGTTTCACGCTGCGGGCGGATAGCTCCGTCGCGAAACCCAATCCGCGGATGCCTGCCCCCCGGGTAAGGAAGCACGCGGATCGATTCACCATTTCGAACCGGATGGCGC
>Ga0209598_10000298_pt1 | contig 39856 bp, 34 predicted proteins | sample M_140807_EF_Meta_FD_187317 | JGI IMG/M metagenome (GOLD analysis project Ga0209598, IMG submission 187317) | Freshwater microbial communities from Lake Montjoie, Canada to study carbon cycling - M_140807_EF_MetaG (SPAdes) (version 2) | ecosystem: Environmental > Aquatic > Freshwater > Lake...
CACCCTGGCGCCGACCGAGATGGGGAAGGTCTTCGGCGCACTCGCCGATCTGGCGCGGTCCGGAGCCAACGTGAGTGTCGCGGTACCCGACGCGATGAAGCCTGACGTTGACGGACGTGAAACCCTTACCTTCTCGCTGGACGAACCAGATGCAAAGTCGTTCCTTGTTGATGGTGCCGAAGTCGGTGGTGTGTATTCATCCACCGTCGGGCGTCGATCAGTGTTCGTCCTTGTTCGCCCGGGCCAACTGGCGCGGATTGCGCGTCCGAAGTCAGGCAATTGGCCTTCGGTTGCGCTGCCGTTGACCTACGGTGACCTCGCTGGAGTAGTGCCGATTGTTGACCCACCTGCGGATGCGTCGGTCCTGGTGTTTGAACCGGCGCCGCCGGGTCTGAATCAGGTCGAACAGGGCAGTCTCGGTGGTGGCATCGTCGTACCCGTCGCAGCTCCGTTCAGATTGACGATCACGGCAACTGCCCCGGACGCACGAGCCGCGATTTCGATGCCGTCGCTCGTGGTTCCTTCCGGCCAGACGCCCGCGTACCTCCAGTCGACACGCACCTCGGGTGGGGAGTTCTTCGGTTACCTAAGGTCGCCGGCCGAGTTCAATCCCTCGACCGGTCGCCAGGACTGGTCACTGACCGCAAGCGAACTCGATCGAACTTTCTTTCTGCCCGTCGGCTTGCAGGCTGCATTCCTGATCAACCTGTCTGGATCTGCACACCTGTACTCCGGACCTGACGACAATGCGACAGACTTTGGACTTGCCGCTCCTGCGAACACCATCTTCCCGGTGATTGGCCCGCAAGTCGGTCTCCGCATCTCCGTATTCAACCCGGTAACCAAGGGCTATGGATGGATTGATGCAAAGGCGGTTGCCCCGTCTGGTCCGCCGGACATCGAGGACGGCAATCGCAGTGGTGACGCGCCGCCTGCGCCCGCTGCTAGTCAGGCCCGGGCCGAAACGCCACCTCTTCCAGTTACGGTGCGGACACGTGACCCACGCACGCGGGTCTGGTCTTCTGCCCATCCTGACGCCACCGACTTTGGACCTGTGGGCGTCGCGCCTGTCACGTACCAAGTCCTGAAACGCGAGGGGAACCGCTACTTCGTGGTCAATCCCATCTCCGGTAACTATGCGTGGATTGACGTCGACGCGGTACATGAGCCTGGTGCAACCCCGTCAAGTCAGACGAGTGGCGCACCGGCTCCGCAGGCGGCGACGCCCAAGGTAGCGACATTGCCCGAATTCGTCCGGACTAGGGATGCCGGTACTCATGTCTGGTCAACGCCGTATCCCGACGCGACGGATTTCGGGCCGATCGGCCGTGCACCTGTCAGCTATGAGGTGCTCCAACGCGAGGCGACCCGGTACTACGTCCGCAATCCGATCACACGGAACTATGCGTGGATAGACATCGACGCGGTGGAAGTTTCCGGCCCCCCAATCATGACTAGCCCCGAGGCCCAGAGTTCCGGGGCTCCCCCAGTGCCGCCCGCCTCCTGCATCTCAGCATGTGCGGACACACCCAAGTACGTTCGTTCAGATGACCCGGCGACCCACGTTTGGTCCACGCCGTACGCTGACGCGACGGATTTCGGTCCAATCGGTCGTGCGCCGGTCACATACCAAGTACTTGAACGTGAAGCCGACCGGTATTTCGTGCGCAACCCTCAGACGGGGAACTATTCGTGGATTGACGTTGTGGCGGTCACCCCGATGGCCGAGAACGCCCCATAGCGACGGCGTCTCGAGCATGGCTCATGCGGGACGTGCGAGCAATGCGCGGTAAAGCCCGAAGTGTCTGGCGGGGTCAGGTCACTCTGTTCGAGAGGCGTAAAGCCCGGCGATAACGGTTTCGATGTCTGGCTCTTCCAACGAAAGGTCGGAAAGTGGATATCGTGACGCAACCGACGCGATAAGGTCGGAAGCAGAGACTTCCCGTCGGTCGAACGCAAGCCAGCGGCGGTTGCCTTCAGATCGCGTCTCGGTGGCACCTGGCACCACCAATGGACCCACGCTTCGTTCCTCGGTTTCATGTGCGCCGGGGCTCTGTGCGTTGTCCGAGGCATGCGGCTCGGCAAGGTCCACAACGAGGGTGCAGCCACTTCCGAATTGCGTACGGAGTGCCTCGAGACCGCCATCGTGGACCACACGTCCGTGGTCAATCAGGAGCACCCTCTGGCAGAGGCGGGCAACATCCGCGAGATCATGGGTGGTGAGAAGGACGGTGACCCCACGGCTCTGGTTCAGATGCGCAAGCGCGTCACGGATTCTGGCTTTCGCCACGAGGTCAAGACCGATCGTCGGCTCGTCCAGGAAGAGGATCTCTGGGTCATGAATGAGGGCCGCGGCCAAGTCACCTCGCATGCGCTGCCCGAGTGAAAGTTGGCGGACTGGCCGATCCAGAAAAGAATCAAGGTCGAGGAGTTCGCGGCAGGTAGTCAGATTTTCAGCAAACCGCTGAGCCGGCACACCATACATGTGCCGCACCAGATCCAAGGAGTCGCAAAGGGGAAGGTCCCACCACAGCTGGGTCCGTTGTCCAAAAACAACCCCGATCCGGTTGGCAACGGAGCGGCGCGATTTCCACGGGACGAGACCAAGGGTCGTCGCCGTCCCGGAGTCCGGAACGAGGATGCCAGTCAACATCTTGATGGTGGTGCTCTTGCCCGCACCGTTAGGTCCAAGAACCGCGACCATCTCGCCTGCCTTGATCGAGAAGCTGACGCTTACGACCGCCTCGACCTGGGATGTCGAGCCGGGAAGCAGTGCTCGAAAGGCGCTGAAGCCGTCCGTTCGCCTAGTCGTGACGCGAAATGACTTTTTCAGTTCCTTAGCGACGATCATGTTCCGGTCCCCTGATACCGCATCACGGAACGGTCCCAAATCACTACTGCAATCCCGAGATACAACAGGGCGACGATGGGGGCAGACAGGGCGAGCGCGATTGGCGTGAGGCCGAAAGGCAGGATGCCATCTGGCGCGACACGCCCGAGAAGCGCGAGGGCGGGAAAGTAATTCACGAATGCGAGTGGCAGAATCCACGTTGCTGCGCGTCGGATCGGATCAGAAAACAGGTCAAGGGGGTAGCTCGCCAGTGTCGTGCCGCCGTAGGTGAAGGTGTTCATAAGTTCCTGGCCGTCGACGACCCTCAGCGCCCAGGCACCTCCAAGCACAAATGTCGCAAAGAAAATCACTGAACCCGTTATCACTGCGAATATCAGGGTCGTCCAATCGGACGCATGCCATGGGATCGATGCTGGATCACTTCTCGAATACCAGACGGCCATCGCACCCTGTAGGAATCGCCCGATCCGTTGTGCTTGGAAGTCGGAGGCGAAAACCTGGAAGAACACCGGAAGTGGCCGGACAAGGACTTGGTCAAACTCTCCTGAGCGGACCTGTGGGGCGAGGCCTTCAAATCCATGACCAAACGCTTCGGCAACTGCAAAGGACATCTGCGACATTCCCCAGAGTAGGGCAACCTCTCCGGCACTCCACCCACCCAGCTCCCGGACTTGACCAAACAGCACGAGGAGGGCGACGAACTCGAACGTGTTTGCCACGAAGACGCCGAGGATCATCAAGAGGAAACCAACCCGGTACCGCATCCGACCTCGAACGCGGGCAATCGCGAGTCGGATGTATAGCGATGGCAGGAAGACGTCCGGCTGGCTCATGGACTGGATTGTGCAGGATTCCAAAAATCGAGTTGATGGCTCACCCAACAAGCTCAAGTCGGTTCACCAAGGCAGTTTCAAGTACTGCAATATCGGTCCTGAACCTAGGACCTTCCCTGAGCGTCGTGCTCAAGGCATGGGGCCAGAACTACCCTCCTTGAACCGTCACGCGGCGCATTGCGACCTGTGCTCCCCAGTGGGCGACCCCGAGCATCACGATGGCCCACCCTAGTTGCTCAGCGAGCAACAGCGCGAGATCCATTCCCTCCGCCCTTTCCAGGAAGACGGTCGCCGGTGTCTGGATGATCGCGGCGAATGGCAGCGCCTCCAGGATGCTCCTGATTGCGGGTGGGAAGAAGGCCAACGGCACGAGAAAGCCGGACAGGAATGTCGTTGCGACTAGTCCGAGGCTTGCGATCGCCCTGTAGTCCGTGAGCCAGAATGCTCCCAGGTTCAGCAAGAAGCGCCACGCAAAACTGGTGAACAGAGCAAGAATCAGGCTGCACAAGAAGGCGGGCCACGTGAGCCAGGGCGCTTCGGGCCAGCGTAGTCCCGAGACCAGTTGCCCGACGATGAGGATCGGTATGAAGCGGTACACCGTGGAATAAGCGGCGCGTCCGACGTCACGTGCGAGCCAGTACCCAAGGTAGTGGATTGGGCGTGCGAGATCGATCGCGACTTCGCCGCTTCGGATCGTCAGGGCCACTTCCCACCAGCCCCAGAGGGCGACAATCGTTATGAGCGACTGCACCAGCCAATTCCACGTGATCGCCGCATCACGGTCATATCCACTGATATCGGGTCTCGAAGCAAATGCCGCGATGAGTGGGACAACCCGGATGTATCCGAAGAAACTATTCGTGAATAGCCCGGCAAGGTTCGCGTTTCCATAGGCGCGTTGCCGTTGCCACGCGCGCCGGGCTAGCTCGGCATAAACCCTCACGCTCGTTGGGCCTTCAAGCGATGGACCGAACATAGATCAGTGCTGCCGAACGACCTTCAATCCTGATTTCGGTTCCTCGTTCTGACCGGGCCGTCACCGCGCCACTCCGGCGATCAACGGCCATGATTTCGAGGTTGACCCCGGGAAAGATTCCGTTCCGCTCCAGATACGTAAGAAGGTCGAGGTCTGCCTCAGCTTCTTCAGTAATGCGACCGATCACCACGCGGTCACCGGCCAGCACTCGGTCTAGGTAGCCACCTTCATGGTCTATCACGCCCCATCCGGGAATGGGATTGCCGTGCGGGCAGGCGAGGGGTTGGCCGAGGGCCTCAAACAGCCGTGACAGCAGGAGTTCATCGAAACCTGCTTCAAGACGCTCAGCCGCTTCATGCGCTTCGGTCGTCGAGAGTTTGAGGTCGCGCACGAGCCACGTCTCGATGAGTCGATGCTTGCGCGTCGATGCCTCACCAATCTCGTGCCCCGTAGGAGTCAGCTGGATTTCCTTGCGGTCACCACGGTCGATAAGAACCACGTACCCGTCGCGTTCAAGTCGGTGCAGTGTCTGCGTTACCGAGGGTGCGCTGACGCGGAGGTGTTCGGCAAGGCGTGCGCCAATCAGGACTTTGCGCTCAGCGGTGAGTGCGTAAATTGCCTGGAGGTAATGCTCCACTGCCGGGCTGAGCGCTCTCCGCCGGGTGACCTGTGCGTGTGCCCCTCGCACCTCTTGTGCGTTGCCGATGCCATGATCTGTTGCTGCACTCACGGCGTACGTCCTCGGAACCGCAACGCAACTGGCGAACGCGCGTCGACTTCATCGCATTCAAGAAATCCTACCAAGCACGCCGCGTTTCAGGAAGTTCGGGCCGGTCGGCCGCTAATTTGCTGTACCGGCCAACCTCACCCGCACCCGGTGACTGATCTCCGCCCGTTGGTCGTAGATTTTCCGAAACATTTCAAAGATCACTGGTACCTCAAGGTAGTCAATGAGGATTGCCACCCACGCAATGGCAGAGTTCCAGGCGATCACGCTGGTTGCCGATAACGTTTGGACCACGATTGCATCAGTGATCCAGAAAAGATGCAACCATTGGGTGTTAAGAAGAAAGATATACAAGATCGCTTTGGTCTTGGGACCCTTGCGGAGATCGGCGATGTAAAGAAGCGTCGTCGATATGAGGGCCGGAACTTCCAGATAATCAGCGATGACGTAAACGATCGTCAGGCTTTCGGGGAACACAAAATAGCTTTCCCCTGTGAGTTTCAGTAGGATTACCGCGGTGAATAGCCAGTAAAGGTGGAAGATCTGCAGAACGAATGCTGAAGTGGTGATGACGAGCGTCGCCAAATAGTGACGGTCATACCAATCGGAGATTCCACGCCACATCTTCGTCAACATGGAAGCAGCATACGTCCCACCCCCCGTGGTTAGTCTAGAGGGAACCCTCTGGTTAAGGCGCGCCTAAGCGATTGGATTAGGCGGACGTGTAGGTCTCAGTCACGTCGCGGTGGGTGCTAACAGGGTGGCCGCGCGGATGACAGATGGTGTTGGCGTCACGCATGATGTTGAGGGCGTCCGTGAGCAGGATTGCTTGGGCGCTTCATCTCCATGGAAGACCAGCAACACAAGATTGCCAAACCCACGAGGTTGGCGAACACTCTGAGGCAAGATTCGTCCCGGCGCCGGCTCGGTACGTTGACGTTGTCTGCCCTAGCGGTTGCACCGGGACGTGCACTGGCCGAAGGGTCTCGGGATGTTGCAGTGACATCCGGCGACCCCGCGCGTGAAAGCGCCTTACCGTGGGTCCCACAATATCCAAGTGACCGGCTGACCGAAGAAGTGGCGTCGGTGCTGCGAGGTCGCTCTGGGTCAGTTTCGATTGCAGCCGTTCATCTTCTTGATGGCACGGGCATGGCACTCAACGCCGATGATGTTGTCCCACCTGCAAGCCTGTTCAAGCTGAATATCCTCGCGGAGACGTACCGGCAGATCGAACGCAACCGTGTCAAGTTGGCGCAGATGATCACCATCCTGCCGGAGGACGCAGCCCCGGGTGCAGGCATCCTTCAGGATCGTATCGGTGAAGCAGTCTCGGTCGGCGAGGCGCTTTCACTGATGATCGGCATCTCGGACAACACGGCTGCCTTCGCATTGTTGCGCACCATCTCGAGCCGAAAACTCAACGAGTGCACAAGGGAGCTGGGGATGTTGCGAACTTGGTTCTACGTTGACGAGCGCCCCGATGAGACGTCAGCCGGTGATGTCGTCACGATCCTTCGCGCCATCATCGACGGCACGATTGCTTCGCCTCGGGGAACTGACCAGATGCTTGAACTCATGACCCGCGTCCAGTCATCGGCGTGGATCCGGTCGGGCCTTCCACCCGGGACCCGACTTGCCCACAAGAGTGGCCAGTTGGAGGGGATTCGCAATGATGCTGGCATTGTGTTCGGGCCGACGGGACCGTATGCACTCGCAGTCCTCACCCACGACCTTTACGACCCTGCCGTAGGTGAGCAAATCGTTACGGCGGTCACGCGCGTCGTCCACCGTTACTTCACAGGCGCTTGAAATCGGCTAGCGCCTCCTGCGCATCGGGAAACGCGTGCGCCTCAGACGTGATCGGGCAACCTGGGGGTCCATTCTTTGCCCGAGGTGGTCCTCACGCACGTGCTACGCTGCCGTCCGGTCCGGGGGCGTTTACGGACCAGTGGAAGGAACCCATTGTGAAAATCATTGACATCAAGGTTGCCGTAATTGGTGATCGCCCAGATGACCCGGACGCCTTTGACACGCATTGTTCGCCCATCGTCCGGATTGTGACCGATGCCGGCATCGATGGGTATGGGCAGGTTGAGTCGAGCAAGCCGTACCTCAAGCCCCACATCCTCTACTACCGTGACGCCCTTGTTGGCATGGATCCCACGGACGTTGAGCGATGCATGCTTCGGATCCGTCGACGTGGGAGCTTCAAGCCTTGGGGCGCGTCTGTTTCGGCCATCGAAATGGCACTTTGGGATGTAGCCGGGAAGGCCGCGAACCTTCCGGTGCACAAGCTGCTTGGAGGCAAGGTCCGCGACAAGGTCCGCGTTTACAACGGCAATGTGCGCTTTCCATTGCGTGACCAGTCACCCGAGGCATACGCGGAAAACATGCAGATGATGAAGGAATCCCCCGAGGGCTTCACGATCATCAAGCAGGGAGTGAGCTACCACTCTGGCATGCCGAATTCCGTGCCTAACTTTGCGTACTCCTACGACCGCGTCGACGACCCTTCGCGCGGCGGATTCGCAGGATCGCGTGGTCTCCTTACCGAACAGGGCCTGAACCACATCATCCGGTGTGTTGAGGCAATGAAGAAGGTCACCGGAGAATCGATCGGGTTGGCACTCGACTGTGGTCCAGGGTGGACCATTCCCGATGCGATCAGGTTCGGTCGGGCGATGGAACCGCACAACATCATGTGGATCGAGGACATCCTTACCGGTGACTACGTGCCATGGGTGAATGCATCGGCCTATCGCGAAGTGACCCAGGCGACCTCCACTCCCGTCCACACCGGTGAACAGATCTATCTCCGCCATCATTTCAAGGAACTGTTTGAGAAGCAGGCCGTCAGGGTCGTTGGACCGGACCCGGCCGACGTGGGCGGGCTCGCCGAACTCAAGTGGGTTGCAGAATATGCTGACCTTCATGGGATCCTGATGGCGCCGCACGGGACCCTTGATGGCGTGATTGGCTTGGCCGGCCTCGTGCAAGTCTCGGCCACCCTGCCGCACAACTTCATCGCTTTCGAGTACCCGGTCGCGCGTCCCTCGTGGTGGTACGACATCGTGGATGGATTGCCGGACCCGATCGTCAAGGACGGCTTCATCGACGTCTGGGATCGCCCGGGGCTAGGGGTCACCTTCCGTGTGAATGAGGCACGTAAGCGCCTTCATGCATCGGACAAGGGGTTCTTTGACTGATCGCGTGAGGCGCTCACTCCGCTAGGGCCAAAATGTGAATCTGGATTTCGCCACAATCTCTCCCCTATCAGGGTGGGTGGTGGCGTTTTCCGGTTGTGCTGGTTTCGCCCCGCGGTGACCTAGCGGGATCCGGCTCCTCCAATCGCAGGCACGTGTGAGTTGATGAACGACCGGATCCGGGCGAGCACCATTTCCCCGGTTTCTCTGTCATCCAGGAAACCTGGTGCACCTTCCTCAATGAACACGGTGTCGAGCGGAACACCCATCCGGGCCAAGGTGTTCGCGTAGCGCGACACCGGCGCGAATGGAACGGTGGGGTCTGACCGGTGATGGACGATCATCGTTGGCGGGATTACGTCTGACAAGTTGTACTGGGCCGAGTAGCGGAGATAGCGCGCGATCTCCCGGTCCGCCGGTCCGAGACCCACCAAATAGTCGTTCAGGTGCTTCGGAAACTCGGTGGTGCTCGCCGCGTGCCTCCGCATCGCGAACAAGTCCACGGGTGCCGACACCAGGATCACACCAGGGATTGCACCCACCGGTTCATCGCGCACCGCGCGCAGCGCGTGAAGCGCCGCACTGCCTGCTCCCAGAATGAACGGATCCCGACGTGAGTTTGGCGGGGCTTGTGTTGAGCCCGGCGTTCCGGGGGCTAGGGTTCGCGATGGTTGCCGAACGGTTGCAATCAGCATTCTGATGATGCGGATATCTCGTTCAGCCCGGGTCCCTAGTGAAAGCGTGATCGCAAACACATCAATCCCACCAGATGCCAAACCTGCAAGGGCGCAATCGCTCGCCATGAGTGGGGTCGGGATCACGGCGATGACAACAGGTCTGGCCCTTGCAACCGCGTTGCTGGAGCCTGATTGGGAATCCGCTGGAACGGCCGAGTATTTCCAACTCATTCCTGACGAGTTGTCGGAACCGAGGAAGTCCAGAGGCATCCGCTCCACATTCGCGGCGACTGGGCTCTCGCATTGGACGGCGACTGCAGTGCCGGTCAAGATAGTGGTCTCACGGGGCGAGACTGCCTGAGCGTCCGAGGGGCGTTCCAGAACTATTTCAATTGGTGCGTCGCCGTTCCATGGAACCTCGATTCCGGGCATCAGCCATGCAACAAGACGGTCAATCGGATCGCGGCTTGCGGGGCGATCTATCACCGCTGACGCATACCCCGGAGCGCTAACGGCAACCTGATAGCGTCCCCCGTCGACACCTGAAAGCATGAAGTTGCCCGAAAAATCTGTGATGGCCTCGACGACGTTCGCTTCGGCGTCAGCGATAAGTACTGTTGCCCCACTGACAGGGCCTAGCCGGACGGTTGGCGTTGCGACGGGTGTTCCCGCTGGGGTCGAGGTTGGCACGAGAGTGCGGGTCGCTTGAACGGTCAAGGTCGGCACGGGCGACACCAAGAATTGGGCAATATCTGAGACGGAGGCTGCGCTTTCAGGGGTCGGTTCAGCGGTCGCTGTTGGGGTGATATCCGGCAGCCGGACCAGAACTTTCCCCGAGATGGACCCAGGCGCCCTCGTTTCGGTGCCAACAGGGGGCAGGTAGTGTGCGACAAATCCGCGCGCCTCGTGTTCCACCCGGTTCCGGATGGGCCATGCGTCGTCCAGTCGTCCCGTAGCAAGCCACGCTGCCCACGTCGCGACCGATGCCACGGACATTGCGGTTAGGAGGATGCGCAAGGCCGTGTACGTCACGCGAAGTGAACCGACGACCACCTTTGCGATCCTTCGGCCGCGTGAATCCTGCCCTTGCACCATCGTGGGGATAATGCCGCACAAGTGGCCTCGACGTGTTTTTTAGGGCGCTGGATTTCAGTCTGGTGTCCCCGTCTGACCGGTGGTTGCGGGACCCAACTGCAAGCGAGTCAAGTTTGGTTTAAATTCAAAATTTGTACTTGACCGATTCGAACCCGCAAACTATGCTAGGCCGACCACGTGCTACATCTTCAGCACGGGGGACGGAGGAGATCGAAATGGGGTTTGGTGGAAATACTCGCCGGGCATGGCTCGCCCGGGCAACGACCACAGCGGTTCCTGCAATGTTGGTTGCGTGCGGGGGCGAGACAGCTGCCCCTGCCCCGGCGGCACCAACCGCGGCACCAAAGGCGCCAGCGGCTGCGCCTACCGCCGCCGTGGCTGCCACGGCAGTTCCCGCGCCAACCGCCGCACCAAAGCAGAAAGGGCCGCCGGTCGAGGTCTCCTTCAACACGTGGTACGACGCAGTTGTTCCGCCAATCCAGCCATTGTTCAAGAAGTTCGAGGAAGAGTTCAACGTGAAGTTGACCGTTGACCTGAACGCCTCAAACCGTGACACGGCAAAGTACACGGCGTGGTTCGCTTCGGGTACCGCGCCAGACGTGGTGTGCGGTGACAACTTCATCTGGAGCAAGTTCTACAACGCCAATGCAATCCTTGAGATTTCCGACTACCTCAAGCGAGACAAGATTGATCTCAAGAGGGATTATGTCCTCATGGGGAGTGAGATCTGGTGTGGCAAGACCTATGCATTCCCGTTCGATGCTGATCCACGCGCCGTCTACTACAACAAGACGCTTCTCAAGCAGGCCGGGGCAAAGGATCCGTGGGATGACTTCCAGGGGAAATGGACCCTGGAAGACATGCAGGAAATGATGGTCAAGACGGCCCGCGTAACTGGGAACTCCGGTACTGACGTTTACGGTGTCAGGACTGACGCCTGGGCCATGAGCGAGTCCAACGGGATGTTCATCTGGACGTGGGGTGGCAACTGGGCCGACTTCGACGCAATGAAGTACTCGCTCGACAGCAAGGCAGCGCTCGAGGCGCAGGAGTTCATCAAGGGGTGGTACGACCGCAAGCTGATCATGCCCAATGCGGTCCAGGCCGAACTCGGCGGTGGCGAAAAGGCATTCGGGCAGGGACGTGCGGTCTTCCGGATCAGGGCAGCGGCAGCGCATAGCACGATCCGCAAGGAGATCGGCGGGAATTTCGAGTACGACATCGCCCCTTTCCCGGGCCGGACCAAGGATCAACCCGGTGTAACGATCGTGTCCGGTAATCCGCATACCGTTTCGAAGACGACAAAGGTTGCGGATCAGGCCTACGAGTTCATCAAGTGGCTCGGCGGACCCGACATCCAGAACTTCTGGGCGAAGGAGAAGGTTCAGTTGCCGACGCTCAAGTCGGCACAGGCGGAGTACGTGCGTGATCCGAAACTGCACACCCAAGTGTTTGCAGATGCTTACAAAGTGCCATACGGCATCCACTTCCGGCATGACAACACCCGGCGTCATTACGACGAATACGCGGTCGAAATGAACGACGTATTTGCCGGTAAGAAGACCCTTGCGGATACGATCAAGGCCTTCAACACGCGCATCAATAATGAGGTTGAATACGGCAGTTGCCTGCCGTACAAGGGGTCGGCAGTCCCGATCAAGCCATAGCTCTGGAAGCAGTGCCCCCCACCTCACCGGCGCGTCTGCATTGGTGAGGTGGGGGGCACGTGTGCCGTCCGAAGAAACCGTCAAGAACAGGAAGTTCAGTCGGCGTGGTCGACCTGCTTCATCGTGATGCCGTGCGGATGCTTGGGCAGGTTGCCGAGGTCGTACGCGCGGAAGAGGTGGTGTTCAAACCCCTCGATGACCGAAGAACCCGACGGTATGGTCAGTTGGCCCGGTCGGACTGACGCCGGCCAGGCAAGATGGTAGGTGCGCCGAGGCCGTATCGGGAAGACTTCCTGGTCCGCCAGTTGCAAGCGGGAAACGGCATCGCGGTCGAGCGTCACGCCCAAGCCCGGCGTGGTTGGCACCTTGATGTAGCCACCTTCAACGACCAACGGCTTGACGATCAGGTCGTCCTCCCAGATGTGCATGCACGTGATGGCTGGCCACTGGGCGTGCGTGGCGACGGCACCCGCCTGGACAGTCCACGCGGTGGTCAGGCCGGTGCCTACCAGTTGAAGCCAGAATGGCTTGTTTGCGGTGGCCGAGACCTGTGACTGCTGCGCCAGAGCCACCGCACCCCCGCCAATGACGAAGCCGTCGCACACATCCTCGTGCATTGTCGTCATGATGGGTGGCGAGCCGTAGTGCATGGCAATCGCGAAACGCGTCTGCGAACGGATGCGGACGTTACCGGCTACGTCCCCCTGCGGGATCGGGCTTTCGATGATCTGCAACTGGTGGAATCGTTCCAGCGACTTCAGGTACCCAACCGCAAATCCCGCATTCGCCAGACCGCCATTGAAATCCATGTCAATCGTCGCGCCGTCCGGCAGGACGTGTTCGAGAGCCTCGAGTTGCCCAATAACATCTCGCCACGGCCGCCCCTTCAACTTGAAGCAGGTGTAGCCGAGTGAAACTGCCAGGCGAGCCTCGGCGACCCATTCGTCCTCGTCGAAGTCGAGGCACCACCATGAAATCGGCGCAACGTCTCTGACCTGCTTGCCGAAGAAGGCATGCGAGGGAACTCCGGCCTGGTGTCCGGCAGCATCCCACAGCGCCATCTGGAGACCACACCCGTAACTGTCATCCCAGAGTTGAGTGAATACATTCTGGCCGACGACCTTCGCGACCGCGTCGCGAGGGACCCCACCCCACGTGTACTGGATGATCGTCTCACCGACCCCCACTACCCCGGACGCCAGCTCCACCTCACAGATTTCGATGAGTGACCAGTCACCACTCACACGAGGCATGTGGATGTCGTGCCGGGGCGTAAATGGATCCCGAATTCGCGTGAAGCGTACCGCCGTGATCGTTGCTCCATCGGCGTGGGCATGGCTATTCACCGGGGAGTGGGCCTCGCCATTACTAGGGGTCATGCGTGCCTCCTTCGTTCTCCGCCAGACCGGTGCGGAAATCCGCGACCCTGGCATTCCGGTGATGTTGTATCCGAGATTGGTGTGCGGTGCTGACGACCCGGGGAGGCTTTTGGTCTAGGACCCTGGGCATTCCCCGTAGGTGCTAGCATGCCGGGCGCATGGGAGGGGACATGGCACAGTCGGCAGAAAACCGTGGATTGACGCGACCGCCGAACATCGTGGTGGTCCTCGCCGACGACTGGGGCTATGGCGACCTTGCGTGCCAGAACCCTGACAGCCGTATTCCGACCCCGTTTTGTGATGGTCTTGCGAACCAAGGCATGCGCTTCACCGACGCCCACACCGGCAGTGCAGTCTGCACACCGACCCGCTACGGACTGTTGACCGGTCGGTACGCGTGGCGGTCACGTCTCACCCGCGGGGTGCTGTGGGGGTACAGCGCACCGTTGATTGACCCGGAAGTGCCGACCCTGCCAGCCGTCCTTCAGCGCGCGGGATACCGGACCGCTGCTATCGGCAAGTGGCACCTTGGTCTCGAATGGGCGCGTCGCGTCGGTTCCGGACCATGGCCTGCGAATATCGACACCCCCGACGCTGATCCGACGGCACACATCGACTTCACTGGTCCGGTCCTGCGAGGCCCCCACACCGCTGGATACGACCGATCATTCGTGATTCCGGCGTCCCTGGACATGGCGCCATATTGCTTCATTCGTGACGGACGGATCGTCACTCCGCCAACTGACCGTATCGATGACTCCCCCAGACCCCAGTACTGGCGCGGCGGACCGATTTCTCCGGGCTTGACCCATGCGTCGGTCATGCCACGCCTCACTCAGGAGGCCTGTGAGTTCCTTTGGGACCACCACCGCACCGCGACCGACCAGCCGTTCATGATGGCGTTCTATCCTACCCTCCCTCACTACCCGCACATTCCAAATCTCCCATACCAGGGCAAGAGCGGGTGTGGTGCCTATGGTGACGGTGTGGTCGAGTTTGATGCCTCGGTCGGCGCTATCCTTGCCACTCTCGAGGCGACCGGACATGCCGAGAACACGATCGTCATCGTGACAAGCGATAACGGTGCGGACCTTTCCGGTGGTCAGGCCGGATTTGGCCACGCGTCGAATTCGTGGTTGCGAGGTCAGAAAGCAGACATTCACGAGGGCGGGCATCGGGTCCCATTCATCGTTCGCTGGCCAGGGGTTGTCGACGCGGGAACCGTCTCCGACGCCACAATATGCATGACCGACATTTTCGCGACGGTCGCCGACGCTGTTGGCGCCACGATTCCCAAGGGTGGCGCACCAGACAGTGTCAGTTTCCGGTCAGTTCTGGACGGGACGTCGGCCGGGACGCAGGTTCGTGGCTCGGTGGTCCATCACAGCATGGACGGTACCTTCGCCATACGGTCGGGCCCGTGGAAACTTTCGACCGGACTGGGCACGGGCGGATTCACTGCGCCGCGCACGATTGAAGCTACACCCAATGGGCCGACCGGCACCCTGTTTCACCTCGGCGATGATCCACGTGAGACCCATGACCTGTGGTCAGAGTGGCCCGGGGAGGTTGCGCGTTTGCGGCGGGAACTGGCAGACATTCGTGGCAGGTAAATCAGATACCTCAACGGAAGCAGCACCCACCCAACCCACCGTTGAACTGCCTCGTCCACTTCAGTTGGCGCCTGACTTCTGGCGCCTGTACCTGACGCTCTCGACGGTGATCTTCTGCGGTTTCGTCGCACTGGGGTCCGCCGGACCTTTCCAGGCCCTATATGCCGTCTCGCTCGGTGCAACGCTTGGGCAAGTGGCCCTTCTTGCCGGGGGGTACACCTCGATAGCACTGTTCGCCGGCTTGGCGTGGGGCCGTCTGGCGGATCGTCCCGGCCGTCGAAAATGGTTGATGGTGGGTGGCATGTGCCTACTTGGCATTGTCCACCTTGCATCGGCGCTCGTGCCTCATTGGGAGTGGCTTGTTCCCTTGCGCTTCATTGAGGGACTGGCAATCCCCGCCCATCAAGTGGCAAGCATGGCGATGATGGGCGACCTACTCGCTGGCCATCCCAATCGACCGAGGCTGATCAGTGCCTACCGGATGTCCGGATCGCTCGCGTTCAGTGTCGCGATCGTCGCCTCAGGCGCGCTGTCGCAGGCGGTTGGCTACGCTGGGAGCTACTTTGTTGCCACCGTCTTCTTCGCAATCGGGGCTGCGACGGCTGCGACGTTACCCGCGGTGGTGCATGTAGATGTGTCGGTTCCGGGGACCTCGGCGCCCCGCGTCGGGTTCGGCGAACTCCTGACCGGCCCGATGCGTCCGGTCCTGATCCTCGCCCTCGCGTTCGGGTTGCCGTTCTCGATGGTCTACTCAGTCTGGCCAATCTGGATCGCGAATGAACTCGGGTTGGGACAAGCGACCTACTCTCAGCTATGGGGGTTGGCAGCGTTCGCCGAAGTGCCTTTCATGCTAGCCGCTGGGTGGATGATTGGCCGGGCCGGTGCGCCACGGACATTCACCTTGGGTCTCATCGCCTTCTCCGCCGTCTACTGCGTCTACTTGATCAATCCTCCAATTGAAGGTTTGTTTCTTGCGCAGGTCGTCCGCGGCCTGGGCTTTGCCGCGTATACCGCCACCTCGCTCACCATGGCTATCGAACTAGCCCCGGCGACCGCGCGCGGGCGGGCTGCCGGCCTCTACCAGTCGGCCCAGGGCCTCGCCCAAATCACCGGGAACTGGATCGGCCCTCCACTTGCCGGTGCCTTTGGCTTCAGGCCGATCTACGCCCTGGCAGCCGTTGCGGTCCTCGGCGGGGCGGCGTATGCACTGCGGATTGCCAGACCGACGACACAAACAGACCTTTGAGACCCCGGTCTGGGGTTCCATCATGTGTGACGGGGTGGCGTTCCAACCCTTGCGCGACGCGGCCGGGTATCGTCACCTCGCAAACTTCAAAAGCCTGACCGGAGTGCTACATGACTGGATTTCCCCAACCGCCGATCATTGGCGCCGGCTGCGAAAACCTTGCGTGGGTGAATGCTACTTTGGCTTCGGACGCGACCGGCGGGAAGCACGTCATACTCCCCGGCCAGATGCGCCCTCTGCGTCCGGACTGGCGAGTGGTTGGTCGCGCTTTCGTGGTTCAGGCGTGCCAGGATGACAATCTTGCAGTGAACAATGCCGTCAAGGCGCCACCGACGCCCGGGTGCGTCCTTGTGGTTGGTGGCCACGCCACGTCGCGTACGGCCACGATTGGTGACCTGATGGCGCACGAGTTTCGCAACTTGGGCGTTGCGGCGATTGTCACTGACGGATTGATCCGCGACGCGCAGGAACTCAGGGACCTTGGTATGCCCGTCTGGTGCCGCGGAACCACGCCCACGGCCTCAGTCAAATCCGATCCGGGACACGTTGGTGGCAGTGCCGTCGTCGGTGGCATTGTCGTTCGCGATGGCGACTACGTATTCGCCGATGATGATGGCGTCGTGATCTGGCCACATGCAGAACTTGACGCTCTGATCAGGAATGCCGAGGCCAAGCGTGACACTGATGACGCCCGCATGATCAGGTTGCGCGCTAACGCCCCCGAGAACCGATAGGGTCGCAGCCTCCGAGTTGAAGGAATCACGAAGATGAGTACGGTCAAGGTTTCGCCAGAATCGCTACGCGTCCGGATTGCCCGAATTTTTGGACAGCTTGGCGTGCCAGATGCCGACGCCGTGATCGCTTCGGGTCACCTCGTTGAGGCTGACCTCCGCGGGGTCCACTCCCACGGTGTGATCCGTGTTCCTACCTATGTGAAGGAACTTCGCGCAGGCCTCATAAACCCGCGTCCGACGATGTCCATTGTGTCCGATCATGGCGGGCAACTCGTGGTCGATGGTGACAACGCCCTTGGGCAAGTTGCGGCGAACCACGCAAACGAGATCGCGATCGAGCGCGGTCGCACGCACGGGATGGCTGCAGTCGCGCTTCGACACAGCAACCATTGCGGGACGATGGCCTACTACACAACGAGGGCGGTGTCACACGGATTGATCGGCATCGCAACGACAAACGCGGGCATCAACATGACGCCCTCTGGGAGTAGCCAGAAGTTGGTCGGCAACAACCCGATCTCGATTGCGGTTCCGTCGACGCGCATCTGGCCCCTGGTCCTGGACATGGCCACAAGCTTGGTTGCGGGCGGGAAACTGGATGTGGCGCGGGCAAGGGGTGAGTCGATCCCGATCGGGTGGGCTCGGGACGCTGAGGGGCAACCGACGACCGACCCGACCCTCGGACGTGCCGGGTCGCTGGAACCGATGGGAGGTCCAAAGGGTTACGGACTGGCTGTGATGCTCGACATCCTGGCTGGCGTGCTCTCCGGCGGACGGTTCGGGGCCGGACTTGGGGCGCCTGGAAGCGCACAGTTCTTTCTCACTCTGGACGTCACGCGCTTCATGCCCCTTGATGCATTCCTCGAGCGCATCGACGAGTTGATCGACCAACTGCACGCGGCGACGCTCATCGACGGCGTCGAGCGCGTCTACGTTGCCGGGGAAATTGAATTCGGGTTGGAGGAAGCGCGCAACCGCGACGGCATCCCTCTTGATGTACCGGTTGTCGAAGCCTTGGATCGTGTTGAGGCCGAACTGGGGATCGGTTGACGATGTCGGCTCGTTCGGATCCCGGTCTAGATGCCGGCAGTCAAGGCGCCAGAGGCATCCCGCATGCGCACGCAACGCATCTTTCGGGGTACCTTCGGGTTGGCGCAGCGATTCCACCTGTGCGCGTCACCGACGTGACTGGAAACCGCGACGCCACCCTCCATTTGTGGCGGCAGGCGCACGACGCCGGCGTCCACGCCGTCTGGTTCCCTGAACTCGGTCTGGCTTCATATTCCGCTGGTGACTTGCACCTGGACCTGCGCCTCGGTCAGGCGGTCGATGAGGCGCTCGCATGGCTCTGTGTCGCCTCGGTCGACCTCAGTCCGGTCGCCTTTGTCGGTGCCCCCGTCTGGCGCCACCCCGGTGTCTACAACTGCGCCGTCGCGATCCATCGTGGGCGCATTCTCGGTGTTGTGCCGAAGTCTTACCTGCCGAATTACGGTGAGTTCTATGAGCAGCGGCAGTTTCGCGCTGGACGATTCGTTTATCCGGGCGGAATGGTGGAGATCGCCGGGCAGTCTGCCCCGTTCGGCACCGACTTGCTTTTCGAAGGTGTCACGCCTGCTTCGACCGGCCCAGGTGTGCCGTCGGTTTCGCCGGTCCTGATCGGGGTCGAGGTGTGCGAGGACGCATGGGTTGCCATCTCACCGGCATCACGACAGGCGTCGGCTGGCGCACTTGTAATCGGGAACATGTCGGGCAGTCCATTTTCCCTTGGGAAGGGCGAAGCGAGGCGGCACGTCTGCTGGAAGCAGAGCGCGCCGAACAAGTGCGGGTATGTCTACACGGCAGCCGGCCCCGGTGAGTCGTCATCTGACCTCGCGTTCGACGCGCACGCGCTCATCTACGAGAACGGAAAGGCCTTGGCCGAATCGGTTCGGTTTGCGCGTACTCCTCAACTGCTGGTTTCCGACATTGACCTCGATGCCTTGCGCCGTGACCGCGCGCGCACCGGCACCTTTGGCGATAACGCGATTGATGTGTCTGGGCAGGTTGAACCTTCCGGACACGGACACGCAGGGAGGGTTGGCTCGTTCCGTCACGTTCGCTTTGCGATGCCCGTGGACGGCGTGGCCTTGCCACTGAAGCGAGCGGTGGATCCATACCCGTTCGTCCCGGCGGACCCTGTGACCCGAGCGACGCGGTGTTGGGAAGTCTTTGAAATCCAGACCAATGCGCTTATGACTCGCATGCGCCACTTCGGAAATGAACGTCTGGTTCTTGCCTTGTCTGGCGGACGGGACTCCACCCTCGCAGCGCTTGCCTGTGCGAACGCCCTCGATCAAATGGGTTTGCCGAGGACAAATCTGACCTGCGTCTCGATGCCCGGATGGGGAACCTCTGTGCAAACGCGGACTGCCGGACACGATCTCGCGCTTGCGCTTGGGGCGTCGTTTGCTGAGGAGCCGATCGGACCGGAATGCTTCCATATCCTGCAAGCGCAAGGACACCCGGCAATTCTGGCATATGCTGCATGGATAGGAAAACGGGAAGGTACTGATCTTCAAGGATCCGATCCCCAGGCTGACGAGTTCGTGGTGTTCCTCGGGGCTAATGCAGACCTTGCCGACGTGGAACTGGAGAACGTGCAGGCGAGGGTTCGCAAGTTGCGCGTCCTTACAAGAGCCAATCGGGAACGCGCCATCGAGGTTGGCACCGGGGACCTGAGCGAGAAGGCACTGGGTTGGAGCACATACGCCGGTGATCAGACGGGTCTGTATGACGTCAACTGTGGCGTTCCGAAAACGTTGGTCTCGGCAGTGATCCGGTGGGTCGCCGATGAGCGGGTGGCGACTTGGTCGGCCGGCGACCCGGAGGCACTCAGGCAAGCCCTTGACCGGGTGCTGGAGGCCCCGATCACTCCCGAACTCGTGCCGACAGGCGCCGATGGGAGGATTGTGCAACTGACCGAAGAGACAATCGGGCCATTTGTCCTTCACGACTTCTTCCTGAATGCCTTTGTAGGCGACGGCGCGCGCCCTTCGAGGATCTTTGCGCTCGGGCAGATCGCGTTCTCGGGGACCTATCCGCCCGAAACGATCCGAAAGTGGTTGCGCGTGTTCATCAGGCGGTTTTTCGGGGCGCAATGGAAACGGGACGCCACGCCCGATGGCCCGAAGGTGCTGTCAATTGCACTTTCGCCTCGTGGGGACTGGCGCATGCCAAGTGATGCCGTAGCCAATGCCTGGCTTGCCGACCTTGACCAAGCGCCAATCCTTGCGCTCTGAGGTCGCAGCACCTTGACACGTTTGTCTCTCCCAACAACTCGTGGTCTTGAGGTACGGAGACGTTGGACCGCTGTCTTGGGTCACCAGGCCTTGTTCCCATAAGTAAGGCTCATGGAAGTTCCTGCGGGTTAGTCGTCAATCGCTACACTCGCACCCATGACGTCTGAAACCCCATCCCCCCGCCTTGCGGGCGACCTCTCCGATCAGGCCTACACGGAGACGCGCGCGCCCTACTTCCGCAAGCCCGTTACTCGCCTGCTGCCAACTGCACGGATGAGCGCGCGTGAACTATTCGTGGTGGCTCATGGTGCCGGCGGCCCGTTGCGAACCCTGTCCGAGGTCTACTTGAACTGGGAGCACATGCTATCCCGAACCAACCAAGCGGCCTGGCTCGCGATCGCCGGCGCGTATGTGCCGTTCGGGCTTGGTGAGACCCTGTGCGCCATGATGCGCATGCGTGCCTTCGATGTCTTGGTCACAACCCCCGCACAGCTCACGCACGATCTGACTGAAGTTCGCGGCCTGCGCCACTATCACGGGGAAGAATCCGCCAACGACAATGAATTGCAGCGTCTAGATATCAACCGTTACTGGAATGTATACGGCGACGAGCAGGAACTGAACACCAACGACGAAGTGGTCCACGACTTCGCCGAGACCCTTCGCGATGACCGGACGTACACGTCAAGTGAATATTTCTACCGGTTTGGGACGTGGCTCCAGACCTCCAAGCACATGGGTGCTGACGGGATGCTTACTACCGCGGCACGGCTTGGCATCCCGATTTTCTGCCCAAGCCCGGGTGATGGCGACATCACCAGTGACCTCGCGCACTACCGCAAGCGCACCGGCCGAAAGATCATCATCGACCCCGTGAGGGAAATCCTTGACATGGTTGCCCTCAACGCTGCGCTTGAAGATGCTGGCGGGCGCGCTGGGATCGTGACCCTCGGCGGAGGCGCACCGCGCAACTACGGCCAGCAGGCGATGGCGTGTGCCTACATGCTCGACCGTGCCGATCTGAAGCGATACAACTACGGACTGCGCATTAGTCTGGACCCGGTTGGAACCGGCGGGCTTTCGGGTTCGACAATATCCGAGGGCAAGACCTGGAAGAAGTACGCAGCCGACACCATCATCGCCGAACACTTTGGTGAGTACATGGGACCGCTGTTTCAAATAGGAAGTGCGCTTCTCGAGGCGTTCGAGGCCACGCCCCGCCCCGCAGCGTTCACTTGCCGATATGACGATTCCGGTGATTTGATCGTCAACATTGCCGGTACCGACGTAAACCTTCCAAGGACCTACGGGTACGAGTGACCCATCGTTGACTTCCCCACCGTTCCTTGCACCAACCCTGCGATACGACCACCGGAAGGGATTGCTTGCGTGAAGATCACCAACATCGAATGCCTGCCCGTTGAGGATGGACGCAACTGCGTCTTCGTGGTCGTCGATACCGATGAAGGTATCTGGGGAGTCGGGGAGGCGGGACTCACACGTCGCGCCGGCGCAATCGCCGCCGTGATCGAGGACTACAAGCCCCTGCTTATCGGTGAGGATCCGATGCGGATCGAACACCACTGGCAGAGGCTTTCCCGTGGGTTCTTCTTCCCGCATGACCGGATTGCGGGCAGTGCGCTCGCGGCGATAGACATCGCGCTGTGGGACATCATGGGCAAGGCACTTGGCGTTCCGGTCTACCAACTCCTCGGCGGCCGGGTCCGAGACAAAGTGGTCTGCTACCCGCATCTTGGTGGCCGCACCCCCGAGGAACTGGTGGAACGATGCGTGGCGGCACATGAACAGGGATGGAAGTTCGTGAGGTTCAGTCCCAACCATGATCCCGACGGACGATTCGAACCCGCCGAGGCCATGCGGGGTTCCCTCAGGATGTTCGAGGCCGTTCGGGATGCCCTTGGGGACAAGGTTGAGATCTGCTTCGACATCCACACTCGCCTGGATCCGGCAGATGCGATCCAGTTCTGCAGTCAGGTTGAAAAGTACCGCCCATTCTTCATCGAGGATCCGATCCGTAGCGAGGGTCCGAATTCCTTCCGCCACTTGCGCCAACAGACCCGTGTTCCACTCGCCGCCGGTGAACAATTCGCGTCGAAGTGGGAGTTCCGTCAATTCATTGACGAGGACCTTATCGACTACGCGCGCATCGATCTGTGCATCGCCGGCGGGATCAGCGAGGCTCGCAAAATCGCAGGCTGGTGCGAAACCCACTACATCAAGTTGGCAACGCATAACCCTCTGGGACCGATCTCATCCGCGGCCTGCCTGCACCTGAACCTTGCAACCAGCAATGTGGGTGTCATGGAACAGCCGCAGCTTCCTGGAAAGTCCATGTCAAACGCAGTTCCCGGACAAATGACATGGGAAGATGGCTACCTGTTGCCCCCAACCGCGCCGGGTTTGGGTGTTGTCTTTGACCGCGAGGCCGCGCGCCGATTGCCCTACAAGCCGTCGGGTCCGGTTCGGCCGATCCTTCACCGCGACGATGGCAGCTTTACAAACTGGTAGCACCCACGGTATCGGGTGGATAACCAGGTTAGGCGCGTTGTGACGGACCCATCCGCGCGGCAATCCGGGCGCTGATGATCGTGTCGATGCGTTCATCGAACCATTGGTAGACACGCGCGTCGATGCGTGCGTCCACCAACGGATCCGGCTGGTCGTCGGCCAGCGATTCTCCCAGCGCATCGATTCGGGAATCAACCCGCCAGTCGATGCGTTCATCCAGGCGATTGCCAAGACGCTTGTCGATCAATGAATCGATGCGGTCTTCTGACAATGAGACACCGATGGCTTCAAGGCGTTCAGCAGCATGGCCTTGGATCCGCGCATTCAGCATTTCATCAATGCGGACATTGATGAGGTAGTCACTGAACCCATCGAGACGCCGGTCAATCCGGGCGTTGATGCGCGAGTCCGGAACTTGAGCTGGGGAGTTACCGGTCGCGTCTTCTGACATGTCCGGACGATATCGCACTTCGGCCACGTGAGGCGGAGGCTCGTCTTGTCACCAAAAGGCGGTGTGCATTGGAGACGGTTATGCCTTCGGCGAATACCCAATGACACCGGAAAGGTTCGCCGTTTCCAACCCATTCACTCGGTTAAGGTTCGCTCCAGTCAGGTTGGCGCCAGAGAGGTTCGCGCCTGTCAGGTTGGCGTCGGTCAGATTCGCGCCAGAGAGGTCGGCGCCGGTCAGGTTGGCGGACCAGAGGTACGCTCCCTTGATCCGCGCGCCACTCAGGTTCGCACCAGAGAAGTTCGCGCTCGTTGCGGTCGCGTCTGACAGTTCGGCTCCAGAGAGGTTCGCTCCGCTGAGATTCGCGCCTGAGAGATTGACGTCGAAGAGGTCGCCCTGAGCCAGGTTTGATCCGGCAAGGTTTGCCCCGGACATGTCGGTGCTTGCAAAGCTCCGGGTGCGCAAGTCCTGGCCCGCTAGATTCTCTGGCATCGGAAGATGGTAGCGCACTCCCTCGGGGAGCCCTTCACATGGACGGGGCAATTGGGGCTGGATGCACGCACGCAAGACATAGACTGGTGCCAGACCAGGGTCATTCGCACGCCCTGAGGCCTGCCATCGCCCGCCTCGGCGGAATGAATAAATGACGTGGAGGTTCTTAGCATTCTTGCCATGCACCCCGCGGTGAATAATCAAGGACACATCACCGGTTCGTTTCTGTATGAGTTTTCGTACACTTCCGCGGCCATGGCGGCGCTCGTCAAGGACCCGCAGGACCGGATCGCCGTTGCGATCAAACCGTTCTCAACCGCACTTGGAGGTCAAGTGGTAGCTTCCAGTGACGTATTCTGAGCCATTGACGTGGTTCTCATCGTCGAAATGCAGGACGGCACTTCAATGCCAGGTTTCGTGAATCTGGTCAGCGCTGGTGGTTCGATCAGTCACGGAAAGACCACAAGCCTTTTGGAAGGTGCGTCTTGGCTAAGTGAACTCACAAATGCACACTACGCATCACCTTGTTGCAAGCGGGCCCGCGGAACTAGGCCTAATTCCGTGAACCCTGAAACCATAGGAGAATTGAAGTCATGAGCATCCTGGGCGAAACGCAGTTCATCGGCACTTCGGTACTGACCGAGCAGAACAAGGCTGTAATCCTCAATGAATTCCTGCCGGCACACAAGGCCAGCGGAGCAATCCACACCTTTTACTTCCAGACGTCGCACACTTCCTACACTGTCGTCGGGCTCTGGAAAGACACCGAGACTCGCGACGCCGGTCTGAAAAGCCTCGCCCCAGTTTTCGAGCACGCCGCGAGCATGGGTTTCCATCGAAGCCACTCGGTCGTAGGTGAGAACTTCTGCCGGTTCGGGTCCGGGCCTTCCCACGATGGATACGTGACCGCATGGGAATATGAGCTTCGTTCCGACCCAGCTGATGGAGCAGCCTGGAGAGAATTGACTGTCGAAGGGCATAACACGATTTGGGCAGGCCTCTTCAAGTGGCTAGGTGCAAGCCGCGCGTACTTCCATTGGACTGGCGACCATACGTGGTCGGCGGTCGTGGTTTGGCCCGACCAGTCGACCCTTGAGATGGCCGGACAGGTGATTGCTGCGGTCAAGGCCCGTTTCTCAGGGCTCAAGTGGAAGAAAATCGAAGGCGATGTGATATGCGGGCACTGATGGGGGTTGTGGTCCACGGAACAGTCTTGACCTGACACGATGACCACAGACAACGTGTGCGGAGCCCCGAGGCTTCTGCTGCTTGGATCGAGCGGGCGTAGCCTCGGGGATCGTTGTTTCCAGACGCCTGAGCCCTCAGCGATGCCCGCAGTCCCGGCTACGCGAGATTGTCCCAGCAGAGCCTCGCCAAGGTCCCGATCAGGTTTGACGTCGCGCCGGGGGCAGCCCGGCCGTCAGGTAGGATCGCGGGCACATCCGAGGTGTAGACCGCAAGGATGAACCGGGGCATATCGCCTCGGTACACGATTCCGACGTCGTTGTAGGTTGTTCCGCTCGTCCCGGTCTTGTGGGCTACCCGGGTGTCACCCGGCAAGAGGAACGGCAGGCGCGCTCGCAATCTCTGTCGTGACAACATCTCCAGGGCCAACTCCGCGAGGGCCGGTGTCACGCCCATCGACGCTGAAAAACCAGCATCAGTCGATGCTCGCAGGATCACGTGCAGAAGTCTGGCCACGTCATTCGGGGTTGTCTCGTTCACAGTTCCCCTCGCATCGGACATCACGGCGGTGCCCGAAGCAAGCTTCGACATGAGGGTGTACTGCGGGATGCCTTCACGATGCACCGTTCCCGTCATCCCGACCGACTGGCTGAACCGGTTGATCGCATCAAGCCCCAGCCGGTCACACACGATTCCCGTGCAGGCGTTGTCGCTCACGATGATCATCATCAGCAGGACATCGTGCATCGTGATCGTGAAACCCGGCCGGAAGAACTGGAAGACTCCGCTGTCGCTGATTTGCCACCTCTCATCAATCGTGACGGGTTCCTCAAGCGAGAGTTCGCCACGATTGACTGACTGCATCGCTGTCATGAGGATGGCAACCTTGCGCGTACTCGCCGCCGGAACCACCAAGTCGCCAAAGCGGTTCGCTGTCTCGCCCGTGACGAGGTCATGAAACGACCAACCCGTTTTGAAGGGATAGAGGTCACACTCCTGGTTTAGAAGGCCGCAGATCGTGTCTGTCGTTGTCATCGGGACATCGTAGCCCGCTTGCGAAACTCGGGAGTTTGCCCCGATGCCACTCGTGCTTGCAGGGGGCTATGGTCAGGCCATGAGCAAGCCGCAGCGTCAACACCACCGCGAACCCTCTAGGCAACTTGCGAGTATCGCAACGCATCGTGAAGGACTGGTTACCGTCCTCGGCAACCTTGCTTCGGGGGCGTCCAAGGTTGTCGGTGAGGACTTACGGGTGGCGACCGTTGCTGCCTTGACGCAGATCATCACGGACCTGCGCCGTGATGCAACCAATTTGGACCCGGTCGGCGCGATCGGGGACGTCGTGACGGACTTGCTTATCGCCGCCGACATGGCGGTGGGATCAACTATTTACGATGTGTCGTTGGTTATTCGCCGGGCAGTAGATTCGCTCGATATCCTTCTTGAAGTCACCACGGAAGACGGTGTTCCGCCCTTGACCTAATGTTCGTCGCGTCGTGACACTCGTTAGATGATCTCTTGCTGTCGCGCGCGATACTTCGTGGCATTGGTCGTCATTGCACTGACCTCAGTCGCCTCATGCACTTACCCGCCCGCTGAGACATCGCCGGCGACAGCTGCCACCGTGGTTCCGACGACGTTCACATTGGTCACACCGACCCCTGAACCACCCGACCTCAGTCAGATGCGTCTTGCAACCGTGGAGGCGGCAGCAAACGAAGCCCGGGTCTCGCCCGGCTACGTGTGGACGCAAACGTGCGAGCGGTTCAGGACCTCCCAGTCTGGATGCCAGACCGGTCGTTGACCACACTGAAAGTACGTCCTTGCTCGGGGTCACACGCGGGCAGGCGTGAATCTCTGGATCCGGTTGTTCCCAAACTCGGTGACATACACCGCACCACCTGGATCAATGGCGATGCCACGCGGATACGTGAACTCGCCCACTCCCTTACCGGGGCGCATCCCGGTCGCGCTGAATTGCGCCAGGGGGCGACCCTCGGGGGAAAGCACCTGCACGCGGCAATTCGAGTATTCGGTCACCCAGATCCTCCCGGCCGGATCGATCGCGATCCCGTTGGGATTGCCGAATTCGCCGGCAAGGGTTCCCTTCCTTCCCCACTGCGACATCGGTGCGCCGGCCCCGGAGATGCGTTGGATCCGGTCGTTGCCCCAGTCTGCAATCACCAAGGACCCCGATGGCTCTATCGCGAAACCTACGGGCCAGTTGAACTCGCCTGGTCCAGCGCCACCACGGCCATTCGTCGCACCCCACGACGCGATGGGGTCGCCGCTTGCGCCGAGCTTTTGCACCCGGTTATTCCCGTACTCACCGACGTACACGTTCCCCGACAGATCGAGCGCAAGCGCCTCAGGAGCAAGGAATTGTCCCGGGTCCTTGCCTGCCTTTCCCCACATTGCGATCAGGTCGCCAGTTGGTGAAAAGATTTGAAGTCGATTGTTGCCTCGATCGGCAACATACACGCGACCGTCTGCACCGATCGCGATTCCATATGGGTTCACGAACTCGCCCGGTCCGCTTCCCTTGCGACCCCATTCAGCAATTGGCGATCCGGTCGCGGACAACCTCTGGACACGATGGTTGCCATATTCCGCCACGAGGATCGAACCGTCTGCGCCAATCGCTAAGCCCGCGGGTCCATTGAACTGGCCCGGCGCCGGACCGACCCCGCCTGCGATGACCTCCCAACTGCCGGGGATGCCACGTTCGGGGCGCACGTCGACGGCTGTCATAGCCGGTTCGCCAGTCTTGGAAGTGACTGGGTCTGGCCCACAAGAAACAGACGTACCCATCAGGCCGAACCCGACCACGGTCCGGCGTCTGAACCTAATGCGAACTGGACATGGTCGGTCAGTCCGCGAAATGACAGGCTGCCCAATGCCCCGGGCTGACCTCACGGAACGGAGGCTCCTTCTCCCGGCAGATGCTCTCCGCAATCGGGCAACGGGTGTGGAACCGGCACGCTGGAGGAGGGTTCACTGGCGACGGCACGTCCCCTGTCAGGATGATCCGTTCGCGTTTCCGTTCAACCACCGGGTCGGGAATCGGGACCGCCGAGAGAAGCGCTTTCGTGTACGGGTGCCTTGGGTCGATATACAACGCGTTGCGGTCCGCAAGTTCCACGATCTTTCCAAGGTACATCACCGCCACCCGGTTGGAAATGTGCCGAACCACCGAGAGGTCGTGGGCGATGAACAAGTAGGTCAGACCGAATTCGCTCTGGAGTTCCTCGAGAAGGTTGATGATCTGCGCCTGAATTGAAACATCGAGGGCAGAGATTGGTTCATCGCACACGATGAACGCGGGGTTTACGGCGAGCGCTCGGGCAATCCCGATCCGTTGCCTCTGGCCCCCGGAGAACTCATGCGGATATCGATTGGCAAAGTACGGGTTGAGCCCAACCACCGTCAGCAGTTGCTCAATGCGGTCCTGCTTCTCCTTGCCAGACGCCAGGTTGTGTATCTCAAGTGGCTCGCCAATGATGCTGCCAACCGTCATACGTGGGTTTAGCGACGCATACGGATCCTGAAAAATCATCTGGACCTGACGGCGCATCTTCCGCATCGGTTCGGTGGCCAATTTCGTCAGGTCTTGCCCGTCAAAGTAGACCTCGCCAGCGGTTGGCTTGTAGAGCTGCAGCAGTGCCCTTCCGGTTGTGCTCTTGCCGCAACCAGATTCTCCGACCAGTCCGAGCGTCTCGCCCCTCTGTATGGTGAAACTGACACCATCGACCGCCCGGACGGCTCCAACCTTCCGCTGGAAGATCACGCCCTGAGTCAATGGGAAATGCATGGTCAAGTTGCGGACGTCGAGAAGCGGTGGCGAGGTATCCGGAGACATCGATTTTGAACTGTCTCCCTTCGAGGCGGGTGCTATTGCCACGTCGTGATCCTCACAATTTCCGACGGTCAGGGTGGTCCTGCCCTGACCCGTCAATGTCTTCGATCTGCCTCGGCGATTTACAGCGGACGGTCTTCCGCTATTGCCATCGATCGAGGCGTCAGTCCGATGCCACCACTCCACGTGGGTGCCAGCAGGCGACTTCATGCCCGTCACTCGCCGGCGCATGAAGGGTTGGCCGCGTCGATCGGCACTTGTCAGTCGCGAACCCGCATCTAGGATGGAATGGGCAATTATCCGGAAGCTCGATCAAGTCGGGCGGTAGTCCTTCAATTGGCAACAGTCGCTCGCGTTCGGTCTGGTCAAGCCGTGGCACGCTCCGAAGCAGGCCCATCGTGTAGGGGTGAGACGGGTCTCCGAATACGGATAGGGCGTTCGCCCGTTCTGCCACCCTTCCGGCGTACATCACCATCACGTCATCGCACATTCCTGCCACGACCCCAAGGTCATGCGTGATGAGGATCGTAGCCGTGTTGAAGTCCTTGGCAAGATTTCGGATCAAGTCCAGGATCTGCGCCTGGATGGTGACGTCAAGCGCCGTCGTCGGTTCATCGGCGATGAGCAATCTCGGATTGCAAGAGAGCGCCATGGCGATCATGACCCGTTGCCTCATGCCTCCGCTGAACTGGTGCGGGTAGTCATCAACACGTGCCTTCGCGGACGGGATGCCAACCAGGTCAAGCAATTCGATTGCACGACGCTTTGACTGCGAACCATCCATGTTGAGATGCAACTGCAGACTTTCGGTCAACTGCCTGGCGACTGAAAGTACCGGGTTGAGCGACGTCATCGGGTCCTGGAAAATCATGGCGATTTGCTTGCCCCGGACCTTGCGCATCTCACTGTCTGGCAATGTCAGAAGGTCTCTGCCCTCGAAAATCACCTGACCGCCAACAATCCGACCGGGGGGTGATGACACCAGGCGCATGATCGACATCGCGGTCACGCTTTTTCCGCAGCCTGACTCGCCCACAATCCCGAGGGTCTGGCCGGGATATACATCGAAGGACACCCCGTCAACCGCTTTCACTACGCCGTCCGCCGTGAAGAATTGGGTGCGAAGGTCACGCACGCTCAACAGTGGTGACCGCTCCGTGGCGGCGGGTGCACGTTCCTGCGTCGCGGCCTGAGACACTCGTCTGCCCTTCCTTTGCGTCCCCTGCATGGATGGTCCGCACACACGGCAACTGCCGAAGGCGAACCCCGAACGCGCAACCGTATTCGCGGTGAGGCGATTCTATGGTGGAGTGACGCGAACCGCAACCGCGACCAACTAAATGAGCGGCTTGCCAGTAGGTCAGTTTAGGGCTCGGAACTTCCTTAGCGGGTGCGTTCCGACACCGCGCCTGTGTAGAGTGTTTTCGGGAGGGTCTGTTTCGTTGGCGCAATTGTCGACACTTGGGCCCAACCGCAGGTCTGAAATCCAGTGATTGCCCAACTTGACGACGTCTCGACACGGCATCCCAAGGTGGCTCGCAAGGCCCCTGTGGGTACCCGAAGTCGTCGCAGGTCACTGTCCGTGTATGCCGGCCTTGGTTTGACGGTGCTGTGCATGGCGGGTGCCTCGCTGTGGTGGACTCGGAGCGACACACCTCCGCTTAGGTCCAGGCCGAAAGCAAGCGGGGCTGATGTCATCGCCACAATCGTCGTACCTGAACCGACGCCCGGGCCGGTTGTCCTGTTGAACTACGTAGGTATGAGCTACTTCAATGGTGGGCCGGCCGATCCCGTCATCGAGCTGAAGGTGATCCTGGACAATCAAGGCGACCGCCATTCGGATAGCACCAGTATCCGATGGGAACCCGAATTTGCCCGGGAGTTCACCTTTCTCAAGAGTTCGCCGCCGGCGTGGCGGGTCCGTGTCGATGAGTGGGGATGGGGGGTCTTTGACGGTGATGGCGTGCGCCCACATGGCGACGGCACGTATCTCCTCTGGTTCACCACCACTGGCTACAAGGTACGCGAACCACGTATCCAGGTGGTTGCCAACGGCAACATGTTCGTCGACGACACGTTTGCCATCGCGATGAACCGCATTCTCACGCGTGAACCGGAAATGCAAGGCATCTTTGAACGCCAACCTATTGCGGGAATCATCGACTGGATGGGTCGGTTTGTTCCTGATGCCGCCGAGACATCGCCGTTCGAGTTCGCCGTCGCGTTCGCGGCCACACTGTCCGGATTGACCTTGGCGGGAACCGTTTTTGCGCTGCGCCGAACACCGGACTCCCGCGTGAAGTAGTCACCAGGCCCTGCCCTGATCGGTTCTCACAAGAGGCATCCGGTGAGCCAGCGCGCTGTCCAACGGCGCGACCGTCTTCGTCAACGTGGCGATCAATGTATTCTCAAGCCAACTTTCGAACCGGAGACATGAAACATGACGGATATGCTGGCATCGGAGCTAATCTCTCCCGCCCCTGAAGGGAGCCGTCGCGTTGCCATCAACGGGGCGGCTGGGCGGATTGGGGAGGTGATGGCCTCTCACTTGTCATCCCGGTACCGACTCAGGCTGATCTATAACCGCACGGTCCCCGATGATCTGGCCGATGCCGTGGCCGAGGCGCGGGCAAGCGGAAATGCGGTCCCAATTGCTGGGGGCCATGAGGTTGCGGTCGCTGAGATTGCAGACCTTGACGCGGTCCAACATTCGGTTGCCGGCTGTGACGCAATCCTTCACCTTGCCGCCGTTCCGAGCGTACACGCACCGTGGGACGCCGTCCTTCACGCGAATATCGTGGGCACTTACAACATTTATGAGGGTGCGCTCCGTGCCGGAGTCCCCCGGGTAGTGTTCGCGTCAAGCAATCATGCAACGGGGTTCTACGAGCGAGACGGCCTACCGGTCGGTCCCGACATGCCCGTCCGCCCCGACGGCTACTATGGAGTCAGCAAGGCGTTCGGCGAGTCCCTCGGGCGGTTCTACGCCGAGGGCCATGGCCTTGCAGTCATCTGCCTCCGCATCGGTTCTTTCCAACCGCGTCCGCGTGACCGACGCCAACTCTCTACGTGGTTGAGTTACCGGGACATGGCGCAGCTGGCGTGGCGAAGCATTGAGACCAAGGAAACCTACGGAATCTTCTACGGAATCTCCGGCAACACCCGCGGATACTGGGATATCTCCAGTGCGCGAGAGGTGTTGGGGTACGCACCAGAGGATGATGGCGAGGCCTTCGCCGCCGAGTTTGATCCAGCGCCGGGAAATTCCTGATCGCACAATCTCGGTTCCAATCCGCGCGGCGAGAAGCCATTCAGGACACTGTGACCGAGTACCCGACCGTTGAGGCTGCGAAACAATGACTAAGCCGATCGAGTTTGTGGCTGCGTCGCGACGGGTTCGCGAAATCCTTGAGGCCTATGATCAGTCAAATAGATTGATGATCGACCAGGTCTACGGACAGCTTTCGCCCACCCTCGATGACTTTTACGAAGAGCGGTTGACCGTCCTCTTTCCAGATTCCGTTGAAGATGGCGCGCCGGACCCCCAGCCGACGATCACGCTAACCAGGGTCATCCCGGCTGGACCGACGCGCTTGGCGCGGAACCTCGGAAGCGTGTTTCCCCTCCAGGAGGTAGTGGGGATTGTGCTCGAAGCCCTTGCGTGTGCACCGGCGGGTACCGCGGGGCATTCGCTGCACGGGCGCCTGCGTGGTGGCGTAGCGCGTCTTGCTCCGAAGCAGTTCCGCGGATCCCAGACGATCATGGTCATGGTCATGCCCGACCAGATTGATGTTGAAACCGTCTTGGCCTGACGTCTGCTTCCAGGCGATTGAACCTCAATGCCCGACGATCACAAGATGCGCGATGCCCACAGCGCACGCTGGACAGACGTGACGGCGACCAAGAACGCCATTCCACTGAACCACCAGGAGAGCAACCCCGGCCATAGAAGGCAGATGGCAATGAAGATGACCGTTTCGGCACCTTCGATGAGACCCGACGGCATGATGAGTGCAGTCTTCCGTGTATCCCCCGCGCGCTCAGGCATCGTGTAGTTCGACCGCTTCTCCATAAGTGCGGAGAGCGCCAGCCACGACACCGCGTTCACGTAGAACGAACCCAGCAACAGGCCCAAGGGCACCGCTAACCCATCCGGGGCAGGCGATCCAATCACCAGGCCGACCGGCACTGCCGCGTAGACGATGAAGTCAGCCAACAAATCAAAGTAACCGCCTCGGTCCGAAGTCGTACCTTGTTGGCGAGCAACCGCGCCATCGAGCCCGTCGATCAGGCGGTTCGCGAGCCAGAGACCGAGGGCCAGGTTCTGGTTGCCCGCGGCTGCCGACCCTGCGCTTCCGATGCCCACGACCAAGCCGATGGCTGTCAAAGTCGTTGGGGAGACCGACCCGAGGGCGCGCGCGAGGGGCGCCAAGGCTGCGTCCCGAACCCCCCTGAGTGATCCGTCAAACATCGACCGAACACCCCACCCCATTTCCCATTCCGCGGCGTCCCAGTTCGTTAGCGGACACACCCATCATTCGGGCCCTGTCGCAATCAGGTTCACAGCCGCGCGCCCGTCCTCGCCCCTCCCGATGATTACAGACCTGTAACCAGCGGGAACTCGCGCTGGACCGTCGATGGCATAGAGGCGCCTGCGGGATGCCGGGTCGGCGAGTTCGGAACCCCAATCGACGTTTCGGCGGACGACCGGCGGAATTAGGGAACGGCGCTCAGTCAGGTCGAGAACACCAACCGAGGCGACGTTTGCTTGTCGATAGGACCCGTCGACGGCTGGAGTCAAAACCACTTCATCCACGGACCCGTCGTGCACCTCATGCCACGCCTGTAGGAACGCCTCGATTGTTCCCCCCTCCCATGCCCGGGCAGATTCCTGTCGGTCGTGTACGAATGTCGCGAGGGCCCACGTTGCCATGCCGACCCCAGCGATTATGGCTAGGTCGGCAGTGAGTTTTCGGCGGCGCGCAAAGTGGAGAACACGGACAAGGCCAGACGCCTCCAACATGGTGAAGGCAGGAACCATTGCGATCGCACTAGAAGAATCCCCACTCGCTAGGTTCAGCACAACAGGGATGGGAGCCAAGACGAGCCATCCAGCGGTAAGGGCCCAACCCGGGCGCCGCCATTTTCCCGAAACAAGAAGCATCCACACGCCCGTGACAAGCAGCGGAACTTCTATCAAACCTGATTGTCCACCTTCTCCCGCATGACGACGCCGGTTGCGATCACCGCGGGTAAAGAGGAAGGTCGGATCGAACACGCTTGAGTACGCATCAATGGCGACGCGGGCCGAGACCGATGCCGGTGACTGCAACGACTCGGTGAACCCGGCGAGCCAATCAAATGGTGCTGGAGGTAGTGCGAAACCAACCCGCCTGGAGACAGTTGCGTCGACGATGACCTCGCGGGCATTCCGCGCCGGATCGGGATCGATGGCAACGATCCCGTGTATTGACCACGAGAACGCCGAGGCTGACGTAGACGCCAACACTAGGCAGACGACTATCCACCGGGACCCTGCGACCGCTGTCGGTTGCGCGCGAGCGCCCCGCCGCCATCGCACCATCGAAGCCATTGCCATGATGAACGGTGTGACCACCATCGTCGCGGGATGCGAGAAAGCTGCAACAGCGACGCCTCCGACCCCCAACAAACCGAATGAGACCTGTGATCGAAGATGTGTTGCCCGAGAATTCCTTCGCGTCACTTCGACGATGGATAACACCGCTACGATCAATGCAAGGAGCCCGAGCGACGCTCCGTCACCCGTGCGGCTGATCTGCAGATGCCAGGTGGAGATTGCGAGAAGACCGCCTGCGCCAATCCCGGAGACACGTGATCCGGTGAGTCCCCACCCAAGCACGCCCAACGGTGCAACTGTCAGCGCTCCCGCAAGCGCCGCGGGCAGGCGCACCGCGAGCGTCGAGGGTCCAATGATCGCGGTGAACGGAACTGCAGCCAGAGTAAAAAGGGGCAAACCGTAGCCGTCGATGCGCGGCGAAAATAATCCAAGGAACGTGCCGTACTCGTCGTTCCCGGTCAGGCCTATGAGCCACGCGTTGAACGCGACTTTCGCCTCCGCGCCGTCCATGCCGGCCGGCACTGAGCCAAGATATGCCGTCCTCAACACAAGTGCGATCACGGTGGCGATGAAGAGTGACGTCGCAAACGCCCGCTCACGCGAGCGTTCCAAGAGGTCCATCCTTACGCGTGCGCCGTCAACCAGGATCACCGCAACACGATACCGGGCTGTTTGCGCGGCCCGGAGGATCGGAACGGGAAATGCGATACGGCACCTGCCATTCGATTGGCCGCGGTGCCGACTGCGATACTTCCGCGGGATTGCCGACTTGGTGCGGTTACGTGCCGAGTTTCGGGAGGAGTTGATAATGAGCGCGGTCGTCGTGGTGGGTCTCGGGTGGGGAGACGAAGGCAAAGGCAAGATCGTCGATGCCATCGCCGCCGAGAGAGGGGCACGGCTTGTCCTGCGTTTCAACGGTGGCCCCAACGCCGGCCATACGGTTGTGCCGGGCATCGATCTCAAGTCCCTGCCCGCCGGAACGGCACCGCCGTCGTGGCATGACCGCGTGTTCCGACTCCATCAGGTGCCTTCCGGCATTTTCACACCCGGATGCATTTCGATATGCGGGCCCGGCACGGTCATTGATCCGGACGGATTTCTTGCAGAACTTGCCGAAGTCCAGGAGCTCGGCGGAGATATCTCGACCATCCTGCTCTCGGACAGGGCGCACGTCGTCCTTCAGTCGCATCGCGACCGTGACCGGCTACTTGAGGCCGCGCGTCATGCCACAAGCCCGTCACTCGAACAAGGCACGACCAAGCGTGGCGTTGGTCCGTGCTATGAGGACCGCGCGGCGCACATCGGACTTCGCCTCGGAGATCTGCTGGATGGCGCGTACCTTGACGAATACCTGCCTTTCTTCGCCGCTGAACAGTCCCGGCGTCTCGGCGCGTATGGCGGGTTACCGGTAGATGCCCGTGCCCTGCGGGACCAGTGCGACCAATGGGCCGACGCCCTCCGCCCCCGGATCGTGGATTCATTCCTACTGGTGCGCGATGCACTTGCACGGAATGACACGATCATTTTGGAAGGACAACTCGGGGTGGGTCGGGATGTGGATTGGGGTATCTACCCCTATGTCACATCCTCGGGAACGACCGCTGGTTCGGCTGCTGCCGGCACTGGGGTTCCAGTGACTGCCATTCGCGAGGTAATCGGCGTTGCCAAGGCTTTCTCGACGTCAGTCGGATCCGGTCCCTTTGTGACTGAAGTACACGGCGCCGAGGCGATGAGGTTCCGTGAGGCGGGTGGTTCGGAAACCGAGCACGAATACGGTGTGACCACCGGTCGTCCGCGTCGCTGCGGGTGGTTCGACGCAGTTGCCACTCGGCAAGCTGCCCAGATCAACGGCTGCACTGGCATTGCGCTGACCAAGGTTGACGCTCTCGAGGGGTTCGATGAAGTGAAAATCGCGGCCTCTTACGATCAGGGCGGCAAGGCGATTGACTACGTACCGAGCAACACCCGGACCATTGGCCATCTGAGCCCGGTCTATGAACTCTTTCCCGGATGGACAGGTGGTACCCGTGACGTGCGGGTGTGGTCCGAACTTCCTGCCGCGGCCCGGATGTACGCGGATGCGGTCCAGGACGCGTGTGGCGTTCCGGTCGCCTATGCTGGAACGGGTCCAACACGCCTCGCCTTGGCACCGCGACATTCGTGAAGTCCAAAGCGCGACCCACTCCTGATCCGACCTGCACCCTGACTTGGTCGATGTCGGAGACCGGTTTCTCAGCTCTTTCTGGAACAGTCAGGCAACACGCACACTGAACCGGGCGGCAAATCCGCCGTCAATTGCCGACCCTTCGTGGGCGGAATGAGATCGGAGCGACCTGCAATGTCACTCGTACCAATGAAGCAGATCCTTGACGAGGCCGAGCGCGGTGGCTATGGCGTCGGCGCGTTCAACGTCAACAACATGGAGCAGATCCAGGGAATCGTGCGCGCAGCGCGTGAGACCAACTCCCCGGTCATCATCCAGGCCTCCAAAGGTGCCCTGCGGTACACCAACCTGATCTACCTCAAGAAGTTGATGGAAGCGGCGGTTGAGGAGAACCCAAACCTCAAAATCGCCCTGCATCTCGACCATGGGAACGAGTTGGACGTGATCCGGACGGCCATCGACCTCGGGTTCACGTCGGTCATGCTGGACGGTTCGCTTGAACCAGATGGGAAGACCCCTCGCAGTTTCGACAGCAACGTAGACATCACTCGGCGTGCCGTAGAGATGGCGCATCCCCACGGCGTCACGGTGGAAGGCGAACTTGGCACCCTGGGCGGTATCGAGGAACACGTACAGGCCAGCCGCGTGATCCTCACCGACCCGGAAGAGGCGGCGATCTTTGTTGAGCGCACCGGTGTCGACGCATTGGCCGTTGCGATCGGGACATCGCATGGCGCATACAAGTTCAAGGATACGCCGACCCTCGCGATCGACCTTGTGGAGAAGATCCACGCCTTGGTGCCGGATGTCCGGATAGTGATGCATGGATCTTCGAGCGTGCCTGCCGAACTGATCGATGCAATCAATCGGTACGGGGGCCAGATGCCCAACGCCCGCGGGGTCCCGGTTGAAGCAATCCAGGAGGGCATCCGTCACGGTGTTCGCAAGATCAACGTGGATACGGACACCCGCCTCGCCGCGACTGCGACGATCCGACGGATCTTCCACGATTCCCCAACCGTATTCGACCCGCGGGACTACCTCGGACCGGTGCGTGATGCAATCACCGCGGTCGTCAAGGAACGCATGATCGCGTTCGGTTCTGCCGGACACAACGACGACTACATGCCAACGACCCTTGACGCAATGAAGCAGGTGTACGCCGCCCGGCGGTAGGCACGACGAGACGCTAAGTTGCCGGGTCGGAGGCCGGCCACCTCAGCCTCCATCGTTGTTGCCGACCCGATACTGGGGGTCCGGGAAGAGTTGGGTAGATGGGGCCAAGGTTTCGTGATCGTCCGGGCTAGTTCATCCTGCCCAGTTGCTTCCAGATGCCGTCTGCGATTTCGGTCACGCGGCTTGCGTCAGGTGCCTCGGGCATCACGCGTGCATACAGTGACAGGTCCAGCCACGCTGCGGTGAGGTTTACCGCGCGTGGCATGGGCACTTGCCGCAGCAGAAGCCCACGGTCCCGAACCTGTTCGGCCGACGGTGAGAGCCTCAAGATCCTTTCAACCACGTCCAAGGCCTTGGCATGGGCACGTTGGCGCATGTACGCGTTCTTGAGGTTCGAGAGCACCCTGAAGATGATCGCCCGAGGTGGCTGGGCCTGAACGTGGTGGGACAGAAGCGGTGCCTTCCTCCCTGTCGTGACCCTCACGAGTTCCTCACATTCCGAATGGGTCAGGCGCCTGCCCAGGTTGTACGGATCAACCAAGACGTGCATGCCGTTGCCACGGAACTCCGCGATGAAGTGGCCCGGCAGTCCGATGCCCACGGCATCCATGCCTGCCCTCGTTGCGACGGCGCAATAGACGATCGAAAGAAGGATCGGTAGTCCACGGCGACGGTCGAGAACGTCGTCCATGAAGCTGCTTCGAGGTTGCTGATATTCATCCCCAATCGCACCACGGAAACCCTCGTCAATGAACAGGACGGTGTGTAGTGCCTCGAGGGCGAGTTCGTCGCTGTCCGCATTTGAGCGATGCGCCTTCGCCAGTTCAAATCGTCGGCGAACCCGAGTTGCGAGTTCATCGAGGCGCGCGAGATAGGCCGCGACATCTAGACCCGGATGTTCTTCGGCAGCAATCCACAGGCACGCCTCGGCAACGTCTATGCGGGCATCGGGACGGGCGATCATCGCGGAAAACATCCGCCGAGCCTCCACCGCCTGAGGATCCCGCGTCGAATGCGGTTCTTCGCGTTCACTCTCGGGCATTGCCGCTAATCCAACCTTCTAGCGAATTGCGCGGAATCATTCTGTCAATCACGATACCCGCAGATCCTGGCGAACGTCGCACCCGGGCAACAACTCAACATCAGCCATTTTGGGCTTTGCTGCAGTAAATGTCCGTACAACTGCGGGAAGGGTCACCACGAGCGCTGAGGAGGCCGCTGTTATAGTTGGATTGGCCGGAGATGCTCCGGATCTTCACGACGGCTGTCTACCCGCGCACGTGACTGGCACGCGGACGCAAGCGTCCGACGCTTCCAACGGGCACAGGCCGGCCCCACACACGAGGCTCGGACGGATACCACGGTGGGCATGGATGGGCTAAGCCGACTTTCAGAGATGAGTCGCCAGATTTTGGCGCTCGCCAAGAAGGAGGCGGCGTTTTTTCAACACGACCAGATACGCACTGAACACATCCTTCTTGCCATCGCGGCGGTGCCCGAGGCAGTTGCTTCTCGTCTGCTGAGGCGGCAGGGAATCGATCCGCAGATCGTGGTCCGTGAAGTGGTTGCGTACCTGCAAATTGGCAAGGTTGCCGACGCCCGCGCGATCACGCTTGGCAACAGTTCGCGCGAATGCATTGTTCTGGCCGGTCAGGAAGCTGAACGCCTTGGGTCCGAGTACATTGGGACCGAGCACCTTCTGCTCGGCTTGCTTGGAGACCCGGAATCAATCGCGGGGAAGGTCCTTCTCGCGCTCGGTGTGGATGCCGACCAAGTTCGCCGTCACGCCGCCGGTCTCACGGACAGCGCGCCCCCGCGGTCACCGGTTGATCCGCAATCCCGGGCAAACCCGGCTCCGGGGCGTACGCCCGCCGGAGGGGCAGGCGATCGTCCGCGTGACGGTCAGGGCCGGAGAGGTGGGGGCAAGCCTGAGGAAGATAAATCCTCCCTTTTGAGCCAGTACGGACGTGACCTGACCCAGATGGCGCGGTCGGGCAAGTTCGACCCGCTCATCGGACGTGAGGTCCAGCTCGAACGGCTCGCCCAGATCCTTCTCAGGAAGCAGAAGAACAACCCCGTTTTGGTTGGCGAGGCTGGGGTCGGAAAGACCGCGATTGTTGAGGGTTTG
>Ga0209598_10000299_pt1 | contig 39798 bp, 38 predicted proteins | sample M_140807_EF_Meta_FD_187317 | JGI IMG/M metagenome (GOLD analysis project Ga0209598, IMG submission 187317) | Freshwater microbial communities from Lake Montjoie, Canada to study carbon cycling - M_140807_EF_MetaG (SPAdes) (version 2) | ecosystem: Environmental > Aquatic > Freshwater > Lake...
GGGTGCGCAATTAGGCGGTAATTCCTCCCCTTTGGGGGAGGTGGACCGGGGCGAAAGCCCCGGGACGGAGGGGGAACTCCGCCGCAGCCCGATCCTAGAGCTTGCGGGGGATCATCACCTGCATGGACTCATAGCCCTTCACGAAGCTCGACCAGACCCGATGGGGCTCGGAGACCACGACGATCTCCGGGAACCGCTTCAGGATCTCTTCCCAGATCACCCGCAACTGGAGCTCAGCCAGGCGGTTGCCCACGCAGCGGTGGATGCCGAAGCCGAAGGATAGGTGCTGGCGAGGCCGGGGCCGATCGATGATGTAGGCGTCCGCGTTCTCGATGACCTCGTCGTCCCGGTTGCCGGAGACGTACCACATGACGACCTTGTCGCCCTTGCGGATGGTCTTGCCGCCCAGTTCGAAGTCCGCGAGCGCCCGCCGGCGCATGTGGGCCAGGGGGGTCTGCCAACGGATGGTCTCGGAGACCATGGACGGGATGAGGTCCGGATTGGCGCGCAGCTTGGCGTACTGGTCCGGGTTCTTGTTCAGGGCGTAGACCGACCCGGTGATGGTGTTGCGGGTGGTGTCGTTGCCGCCAACGGTCAGGAGGACCACGTTTCCGAAGTACTCCCGGGGGCTCATGTCCCGGGTGGCCTCTCCATGGGCCAGCATGGAGATCAGGTCGCCGGTCGGGTCGGCGTTGACCCTCTGGTTCCAGAGCCCCGTGAAGTAGGCGTGGTACTCCATGAAGATCTGCATCTTCTGCTCGGGCGTATCAATGAGCCCGCGGCCCGGGGCGGCGGTGACCACGTCCGACCAGTAGGTCAGCTTGCGCCGGTCTGCCTGGTCCACCCCGAACAAGGTGGCAAGGGTCATGGCGGTCAGTTCCATCGAAACCTTGTCCACCCAGTCGAAGGGCTCGCCGATCGGAAGGCTGTCGAGGATCGCCCCCGCCCGTTCGCGGATCTCAGGCTCGAGCAGGGCGAGGTTGGTGGGCGAGACCGCCGGGGTCACGGTCTTGCGCTGGATGTCGTGCTTCGGCGGATCCATGGCGATGAACATGGGCAGGGGGCCTTCGCCGCCGATCTGATCGAAGATCGTGATCCCGCCCTCGGAGGAGAACACCTCGTGGTTGGTGTCTACCGTCATGATGTCGTTGTACTTCGTCACCGACCAGTAGGGCCCATGATCGCTGTCCGGCGTGAAATGCACCGGATCTTCCTTCCGGAGGCGTTCGAAGTAGGCCCACATGACGTCGTTCTGGAAGAGATCGGGCTGGGCCGGGCTGAAGGTCTCCAGGTCCATCGCCTGAGCCAGCGCGCGGTGCTCGGCCGCAAGATCAAGGTTGCCGTCGCTCATCGTCTGTCTCTCCCAAATCAGACCGCCCTAGGATCGGTCTATCGGACCTTGGACGCAAATTCATGACGCTGGCGTCAACTTAGTATGTTGGCGGTGGATTTCCAACGGGGGTTTCTCCGCTTCCGTGCTGGTCCGAAGCCAGCTCCCGCACTAGAACGGAACCCTTCTAGAGGGAGACCGCCATGGCCCTTGATGCCGAAACCCGCGACCAGCTCGTCGAGACCGTCCGCCGCTTTGTCACCGGACGCCTCCGGCCCCTTGAGGCCCAGGTGTCCGAGAATGACGCCATCCCGGATGACGTGATCGAGGAAATGAAGGCCCTGGGTCTGTTCGGTCTCTCCATCCCGGCTGAATATGGCGGCCTGGACCTGGGTATGGAGGAGGAGGTCCTCGTCGCCCTGGAGCTTGGCCGGACCAGCCCGGCCTTCCGCTCGGCGTTCGGGACCAATGTCGGGATCGGCGCCCAGGGCCTGGTCATGTTCGGTAACGCCGCCCAGAAGGCGAAATACCTGCCGGGCATCGCCTCGGGCGAGATCATTACCTCCTTCGCCCTGACCGAGCCCGAGGCCGGATCGGACTCCGCTGCGGTCCAGACCCGGGCCCTCCGCGACGGCGACCATTACGTCCTGAACGGCGCCAAGCGCTACATCACCAACGCCAACAAAGCCGACCTCTTCACGGTCATGGCCCGGACCGATCCCTCCAAGCCTGGCGGCGGCGGGGTGTCGGCCTTCCTGGTGGAGCGAAACCTTCCCGGCCTGTCGGTGGGCAAGCCCGAGAAGAAGATGGGCCAGCAGGGCGCCCACATCTGTGATGTCGTCTTCGATAATGTCCGGGTGCCCGTCGAGAACCGCCTGGGCGGCGAGGGCGAGGGCTTCAAGGTGGCCATGCAGGTCCTGGACCGCGGCCGTCTCCATATCAGCGCTGTCTGCGTCGGCGTCGCCGAGCGCCTGATCGCCGACTGCGTCGCCTATGCCTCGGAGCGCAAGCAGTTCGGCCAGGCCATCTCCCAGTTCCAGCTGGTCCAGGGGATGATCGCCGACTCTAAGACCGAGTCCCTTGCCGCCAAGGCCCTGACCCTGGAGACCGCCCGCAAGCGCGACGCCGGCGAGAGCGTCACCATGGAGGCGGCGGCGTCCAAGTACTTCGCGTCTGAAATGGTCGGGCGGGTGGCGGACCGGGCGGTGCAGATCTTCGGCGGCGCCGGCTATATCGCTGACTATGGGATCGAGCGGTTCTACCGGGATGTGCGTATCTTCCGGATCTATGAGGGCACCAGCCAGATCCAGCAGGTGATCATCGCCCGCGAGACCCTCAAGCGGGGCGGCTGACCATGGCCGTGGACATGGAGGCCGTGATCCTCGACTTCGTCTCAGCCCTGCCGCCGGGCAAGTCGGCGTCTTCCGAAGAGGTGGCGCGGGCCGCCGACCCCGAGAACTGGCGGCGACTGACCGGGCACGTCCGGGGGGCCGCGAAGGGTCTGGCCCGCCAGGGGAAGATCGTCATCCTGCGCCATGGAAAGCCGGCCGATGCCGAGACCTTCAAGGGCGTCTACAGGCTTCGCCTGCCCTGATCAGGATCTAGACCCGGGCCGGTTGCCTGTGCCTCGGTTCCTTGACCAGGAGGACCAGGGCCACAAGGCTGATTATCAGGAAGCCGATCGAGATCCCGAAGACCGCAGGATATCCGAATGCGTCCGCCACCAGTCCCCCGAGGATGGGGCTGATGGAGGAGGTGATGCCTTCCGCCGATGAGGAAATGGCGATGCGCATCGGCATCTCCTCGCGGTTACCGAACTCCAGGATCATGGTCTGTGCGGCCATCATGTACCCGGATTGCGCGGCGCCAAGCCCGAAGAAGGCCAGGAAGATGGACGCCGGACTGTGCAAGCCCAGCAGGATCGCCGTGGCTCCGATCCAGATGACCAGAGAGATCAGCAGCACGAGTCGGAAGCCGGTCCGGTCCCCGAGATAGCCCCAGAGCAGGTTCGAGACGGTGTCTGCGCCCAGGTAGGCCAGGGCCAGCAGGCCGAGGACGGCTCCGGACAGGCCCGTCGAGGAGGTCGCGTAGATGGCGTAGAAGGGCACCGCCATTCGGCTGGCCGTCGTCAGCATCTGCACCAGCAGGAAGGGGGCGTATCCCGGATCGGAGCGGATCAGGGCCGGGAAATCCCTCACGCGGTCCCGGAAGCGCGCCTTTGGCGGCAGGTTGGGGGGCTCGGGCTCCCTCAGCAGGACCTGGAGGGCCCACAGGCCCAATGACGTCAATAGGGCCGCGAGCGCGAAGGTCACGGAGTAGCCGTGACCGAAGAGGTTTGGCTGGATGATGTACTTGCCGGCCACCCAGGCGAGGACGGCGGCGATCAAGCCCCCCGTGGCGTTGCGCCAGGCCTGGAGCCTCCCGCGCCGGCTGAGCGGAATGACCTTGGCCATTAGCATGCCGAACACCACCCGCTGGGCGCCCATGAACACCCCGAACAGGAAGAGCAGGGCGAGCATGGCGTAGACCAGGGACTGTCCCTGAAGGAACCAGCCGGCCAGGGCCATGCCGATGATCTGGACGCGGCCGAGACCGCCCATCCAGAGGGCGGCGGGCATGACCTTGGTGCGGTGCTCGATGGCAGTGGCGCCGAAGATCGGCGAAATAATGCCTCCGACCTGCTGCAGGGCCTGGGCGAGCCCCACTATGGTGTTCGAGCCAGAAATCATGTGGATGTAGACCGGCATGAAGGTCGGCGCATTGATCAGCCGGAAGCCGGTCATGCCCAGCATGCCGTGCAGGTAGTTGCCGATGTAGTTGCGCCTCAGGTTGTCCCAGACAAAGGCCTCGTATTCGGCCTCCCGGGCTTCGGCTTCAAGGCCGGCTTGTGAGATGGCGGCGCTGGCCAATCCGGGGTCGCCCGACGGGGCAACAGGCAGGGCCTGCGGGGGCGTTTCGTCCCTGTTCAATCTGAATATGCCCGCACCGGAAAGCCCGGCGGCGGACCCCCCTGCAATATGAAATCAAACCTAATGGCTTCAGGGTCTACCAGAGTCCCGGTCCGCAGCAAGCCTGCGCGGCCGTCCCCGGGTCAGAAATCCGGCCCTGGCGAAGTCGATCGTCAGGGTCTGCCGCCGGGGAGGGCGCAGTCGCGGGCTGGGTACCCGTCGACGCCGACCTCGATCTTGTTCCGAGGATTGGGAACCGATCATCGGATCGAAACACGATCTCGACTTCTGAATTCGGGCCTCTTTGACCCTCTGGACGGTTAGGTTCAGAAGGGAACAGGCCCTGGTGGTCAAAACCTGACGTTTGAGTCCCGCAGGTCGCTCCTTGCGGTTGAACGGCCGAACGCCCGTTTCTGGCCCCGAAGCCGACGGGGGGTATCCACCTGAAGCACAACAAGTGGTCGCGTCTGCCTTCGTCGCATCCACAAGAGCGCGTGGGTCGGCATCTGGATTTCGCGACTTGTAGGTGACAGAACGGGCGGTGCGACTTGGGCCGCGATACAGCGCTCAGGAGCGCTGGAGAGCGTCTTCTGCAGATGGACCTGCTTCAACTGGATGGCGTCGGCCAGCTTCAGGCCCTTCAGAGCGGTCAGGTCAGCGCACGAGAGTTGCTCGAGGCCGCAGTCGGCCGCGCCGACAGTCTGAGCGCAGCCCTCAACGCTGTCGTTTCGCGAGATCTGGAACGGGCCCGCTCTGAGGCCCCGATGATCGATGACCGACGCGCGCGCGGCGAAGCAGTCGGCCGGCTCGCCGGTTTGCCTATGACTATCAAGGATACGATCGACGTAGAGGGGCTTCCGGCGTCCGCCGGACTAGCCGCCCTACTAAACCGGACGGCGGACGACGCGGTTGTGGTCCGGCAGGTCCGTGCCGAGGGCGGGGTCGTCTGGGGCAAGACCAACACACCGGTCAACGCAGCTGACTGGCAAACCTACAACTCGCTCTACGGGACCACGAACAATCCGTGGGACCCGACGCGGACGCCGGGTGGGTCATCAGGCGGTTCGGCCGTCGCGGTGGCGACCGGGATCACCGCCATAGAGATCGGTGCCGACATCGGTGGGTCCCTGCGCATCCCGGCCAGCTTCACCGGTGTCTTCGCCCACAAGCCGACCTACGGACTTGTTTCGCAGCGGGGGCTTGTTCCGCCACCCGGTTTTGCGGCGGACCTCGATCTGGCGGTCGTGGGGCCGATGGCGAGGTCCGCCCGCGACCTGCGGTTCCTGCTGGACGTCATCGCTGGAACGCCAGTTGCGCCAAGCACCACCCCAACCGACCTGAAGGGGCTGATGGTCGGCCTGTGGCTGGACGAGCCTACCTTTCCTCTCGATGGCAACGTCAGGGCGGCTGTCGAGGCGTTCGCCGGCCGTCTGGCCGCTTCGGGCGCCGTGGTCGAGGCGATCCCTTGCCCAGTGGACGCAGTCGAATTGATGTTCACCTACATGATGCTGTTGCTACCCCTGACCCATGGGCAGGGGCCCTTGGCTGAGCGCGCGCTGTACGAAACCCTGCGAGGGCCGGCGCTGCTCGCTCGCGCCATGGGGGCCGGGCCGTTGTCTTGGGCGCAAGGGATCTTGGGCGCAACCGCCCGGCATGGGGATTGGCTAAAGGCCGACGAGGCTCGGGCCCGGATGGCGAGACAGGTGGCCACTGCCTTCGACCGCCACGATGTCATCGTCGCGCCCGTTGCACCCATCACCGCTTTTCCCCACGATCACAGCCCGTTCGTTCAGCGGAAACTCTCGTGCTCCGACGGTCGCAGGATCGGCTACCTTGAGATGATGAGATGGGTCGCGCTGGCCACGGTCTTCGGTCTCCCAGCGACGGCGGTCCCGATTGGCCTCTCCGCTCAGGGGCTACCGGTGGGCATTCAGATCATCGGTCCGTCAGGGCAGGACGCGCGAACCCTCGCTGTGGCCGAGGCAATTGACGGACGGATCGGCGGCTTTCAGGCTCCCCCCCGCCTGAGCCGCAAGTAACTTCGCCTTGGGTAACTTCTGCTCCCCCCGTCCGCGACTCTGCCGAGCTCTGCCCCCGGGCGGAAGCGTGGCCCCGCCTCGTCCGCCTTGGGCGGGCCAGCGGCGGTTCCAGGCGTCAGGTTCGATCCCCTAACGGGCCAGTTCCTTCATCGCCTTCTCGAGGCCCGCGAGGGTGAGCGGGAACATGCGATCTCCGACGAGTTGGCGCATGACCTCCACAGACGGCGTGTAGTCCCAGTGCCTTTCGGCCGTGGGGTTGAGCCAGATCATGTCTTCGAAGGTCTGCGCCACGCGGTCGACCCAGATGGCCCCGGGTTCCTCGTTCCAGTGCTCGACCGAGCCGCCGGGATAGGTGATTTCGTAGGGGCTCATGGTGGCGTCGCCCACGAAGATGACCTTGTAGTCCCGGCTGAACTTGTGGAGCACGTCCCAGGTCGGGATCTTTTCGGCGTGGCGACGCCGGTTGTCCTTCCACACGCTCTCGTAGAGGCAGTTGTGGAAGTAGTAGAACTCCATGTTCTTGAACTCGGTCCGGGCGGCGCTGAACAGCTCCTCACAGATCCGGATATGGCTGTCCATTGAGCCGCCGACGTCGAAGAAGATCAGGACGCTGATCTTGTTGCGGCGCTCGGGCCGCAGCTTGATGTCGAGATAGCCCTTCTCCGCCGTACCGCGGATCGTGCCGTCCATGTCGAGCTCTTCCGCCGCGCCATCCCGGGTCCACTTGCGCAGGCGACGCAGGGCGACCTTGATGTTGCGGGTGCCCAGTTCGACGCTGTCGTCGAGGTTCTTGTACTCGCGCTTGTCCCAGACCTTCACGGCCCGGCCGTGCCGGCCCTTGTCCTGGCCAATGCGGACGCCCTCCGGGTGATAGCCATTGGCGCCGAAGGGGGAGTCGCCGTTCGGGCCCTCGCCGCCCTTGCCCTTGCCCTTACCCTTGCCCTTGCCTTCACCCTCACCGTCGTCGCCGTTCTCGCGCTGCTCGCGCATCTGTTCGGCGAGGGCCTCCATGAGCTTGTCGAACCCGCCCATGGCCTCGATCTGGGCCTTCTCCTCGTCGGTGAGGAACTGGTCGGAGATCTTCTTCAGCCACTCGGCCGGGATGTCGGAGACGCCAAAGCTCTCAAGCTTCTCCAGGCCCTTGAACACGTGGCCGAAAACCTGGTCGAACCGGTCGAGGTTTTTCTCGTCCTTCACCAGGGCGGAGCGCGCCAGATAGTAGAACTCGTCAACGCTGCGACCGATGACCGCCTTGTCGAGCGCCTCCATCAGCATGAGGTACTCCCTGAGGGTCACGGGGACCTTGGCCTCGCGAAGTTCGGTGAAGAAACGCATGAACATGGTAGACGTCCCCTTGCGGGTGGAACGAGTGTTTGAGACGCGAATGTGAAGCCCTGAGGCCCCGCTGTCCAGTGCGGGACGCCTCAGAAAGCGGGTCTCCGCCGCAGGATGAACTCCCGGTCGATGGTGTTTCCTACGTGGAAGCCGTACTCGCCGACCTTGTGAAAGCCGCGTCGCGCGTAGAAGCGCTGGGCCCCGAGGTTTTCCGACCAGACCCCGATCCAGACGTCGGGCGGGGACTGGTCCGACATCCAGCGCATCACCGCGTCGAACAGGACCCCACCGAGGCCGCCGCCCTGGACGATTCGTCTGAGGTAGATCCGCTTGAGCTCGAGGGCGCCCGGCCCGGCCTCGGAATGAGGGAGCCCGCAGGGTCCCGCCGTCGCATAGCCCAGGGCCCGCCCTGAGGCGTCCTCCAGGAGCCAGCTCGCCTGGGCAGGGTCCTGCAGGCTGGCGCGCGTCGCCCCGGGGTCGTAGGCCGACTGCAGGAAGGCGGAGAGGTCGGCGGGGGGGTAGAGGGTTCCGAAGGTTTCCACGAAGGTTTCCCGGCCGATGTCGGCCAGGCGGTGAGTGTCCGCGGGCACCGCCCGCCTCAGGATCGGCGTCGTCATGATCCGCCCATACAACTGCAGGCCAGGTCCCGGAAGCCCGCAAGCCCTGCGCCGTTGCAGGCGGCGGCGCAGATGACTAGCTTGAAGGCTGAATTGCGGGGATTCCTATGGCTGAAGTCCAGGACATTGACGGTCTGTCTTTCGAGCAGGCGCTCTCCGAGCTTGAGCGGATTGTCGGCCAGCTTGAGAGCGGCCAGGCCCCGCTGGAGGAGTCCATCGCCCTCTATGAACGCGGCGCCCATCTCAAGGCGCACTGCGAGGGCCGCCTTGAGCAGGCCCGACTGAAGGTCGAGAAGATCGTCGTCAGCCCCGGCGGCGGCGTCGCCTCCGAACCTGCCAGTTTCGAGTGACCCCCGACACGGCCAGCCGGCTTGCGGCGGCGGCGTCCCGGACCGAATCCGTACTCTCCGCCCTGCTGCCCGGCATGGAAGGCCCCGAGGGCCGCCTGGCGGAGGCCATGCGCTATGCTGCCCTTGGCCCAGGCAAGCGCCTTCGTCCCTTCCTCGTCTTCGAGGCCGGGTCCGTGCTGGGGATCGAGGCTGATCGCCTGGAGCGTGTCGCCTGCGCACTGGAGTGTGTGCATGCCTATAGCCTCGTCCACGACGACCTTCCCTGCATGGATGACGACGACCTGCGGCGGGGGCGGCCGACGGTCCACCGGGCCTTTGATGAGGCGACCGCCGTGCTTGCCGGAGACGCCCTCCAGACCCTGGCCTTCGAGATCCTGGCCGCCCCTGAGACCCACCCGGACGGCAGGGTCCGGGCGGACCTTGTGGTCTGTCTGGCGCGGGCTTCAGGTGCGCGCGGCATGTGTGGCGGCCAGATGATCGACCTGTCCGGGAGCGGCGACGATCTCGGGACCGTAGCCCGCATGCAAAGGCTCAAGACGGGGGCCCTGATCTCTGCCGCCTTCGAGCTGCCCCTGATCCTTTCGCACGCCCAGGACCCTGACAGGCACGCCCTCCTGGCCTTCGCCCATGACCTGGGACTGGCCTACCAGATTGTCGACGACCTGCTGGATGTCGAAGGCGAGTCCGCCGTCGTCGGGAAGGCGACGGGCAAGGATTCCGGGCGGGGAAAAATCAATTTCGTCACCCTCCTGGGGGTTGCCGATGCCCGCGCCCGGCTGGGCCTGATCGCCGCCCAGGCCTGTGCCCATCTGGATCCCCTGGGGACGCGGGCCGATCCGCTCCGTGGATGCCTCGAATTCGTGCTTGATCGCCAACGCTGAATGCGAGCAAAGCACTGACCATGACGCCTCTGACACCGCTTCTCGACACCGTCTCAGCGCCTTCGGATATTCGCGGGTATTCGCTCGCCCAGTTGCGCCAACTGGCCGACGAGGTCCGCGCCGAGACGATCGACGCCGTCTCGCAGACGGGGGGGCACCTGGGTGCGGGTCTCGGCGTGGTCGAGCTGACCGTCGCCCTGCACCATGTCTACCAGACGCCAGAGGACATCCTGATCTGGGATGTCGGTCACCAGGCCTATCCGCACAAGATCCTGACCGGCCGCCGGGACCGGATCCGGACCCTCCGGCAGGGCGGTGGGCTCAGCGGTTTCACCAAGCGGGCGGAAAGTCCCTACGATCCCTTCGGGGCGGCCCACGCTGCCACGTCCATCTCTGCCGCCCTCGGATTCTGCGCGGCGCGCGACGCCAGGGGACGGGACAATAGCGTTGTCGCCGTCATCGGCGACGGCTCGATGAGCGCGGGCATGGCCTACGAGGCGATGAACAACGCCTGCGAGACGACCAGCCAGCTTACCGTGATCCTCAACGACAATGACATGTCGATCGCCCCTCCGGTGGGCGCCATGAGCGCCTACATGGCCCGGCTGGTCTCCGGCGGTGGCTACCAGTCGCTGAGGAAGCTCGGCAAGTCGGTGGCCAGCGCCCTGCCGCGCCCCCTTCAGGAAGCCGCCCGCAAGGCAGAGGAGTTCGCCCGGGGCATGGTGACCGGCGGCACCTTCTTCGAGGAACTGGGCTTCTACTATATCGGGCCGATCGACGGTCATGACATGGATGCCCTGATCCCGATCCTCCAGAACGCCCGGGAGATCCGGGACCGGCCGGTTCTGGTCCACGTGGTGACCCAGAAGGGCAAGGGCTACGCGCCTGCCGAGAGCGCCGATGACAAGCTTCACGCCGTTGCCCGTTTCGACGTGGTCACCGGCAGGCAGGCCAAGCCCGCCCAGCCGGCGGCGCCCGCCTACACGCGCGTCTTCGCCGACGCCCTGATCCGGCAGGCCGAGGCCGATCCCCGGATCGTCGCCGTCACCGCGGCCATGCCCTCCGGAACCGGGCTCGACCTCTTTGGAAAGCGCTTCCCGGACCGGACCTTCGACGTCGGTATTGCCGAACAGCATGCCGTGACCTTCGCGGCGGGGCTGGCGGCCGATGGCATGAAGCCGTTCGCGGCGATCTACTCGACCTTCCTCCAGCGCGGCTACGACCAGGTGGTCCACGACGTGGCGATCCAGAGGCTTCCTGTGCGCTTCGCCATTGACCGGGCGGGGCTGGTCGGTGCCGACGGTCCGACTCATGCCGGATCCTTCGACATCGGATTCATGGGCGCCCTGCCGGGCATGGTGCTGATGGCCGCTTCGGACGAGGCTGAACTTGCCCGGATGGTGGCGACGGCTGCCGCCATCGATGACCGCCCCTCCGCCTTCCGCTATCCCCGGGGCGAGGGCTTGGGCGTTGCCATTCCCGAGATACTAGAACCCCTCGAGATCGGTCGCGGCCGTATTGTGCGCGAAGGCACTGCAGTGGCCATTTTGAGCTTCGGTGCCCGGCTGGGCGAGAGCCTGAAGGCGGCAGATCTCCTCGCTGCGCGGGGAGTCTCGGCTACAGTCGCCGATGCCCGGTTCGCAAAGCCCCTGGATGAGGACCTGATCCTGCGACTTGCGCGGGAACACGAGGCCCTGTTGACCGTGGAGGAGGGCGCCGCCGGAGGTTTCGGTGCCTTCGTCCTTCAGATGCTGGCGGCCCGGGGCGCTCTGGACCGGGGCCTGAAGGTCCGCACCCTGACCCTGCCGGACGTCTTCCAGGACCATGACAAGCCCGAGGTCATGTATGCCCAGGCCGGGCTGGATGCCGCGGGCATTGCAGCTTCGGCCTTCACCGCGCTTGGTGCCGGCCTGTCCGCAAGCGGCAGCCTGCGCGCCTGACGGCTCAGCCCTAGAAGGGCCAGAGCCGTGTCACCACCGACTGTCCAGCCGGGGTCTTCTGCACCGCCGAGATGTCGCCGCGGCCGCCGTAGGCAATGCGTGCCTCGGCGATCTGGGTGTGCCGGATCGTGTTGCTCGACGAAATGTCCTCTGGCCGGATGATCCCCGAGACCGTCAACTGCCTCAGTTCGGCGTTGGTCCGGACCTCCTGGGTGCCATCGATGATCAGGTTGCCGTTCGGCAGGATGCCAGTGACGACGGCGGCCACCGTCAGGGAGATGGCCTCCGCCCGGTTCACGCTCCCGGAGCCGCTGTTCGAGAAGGTCGAGTCGGTCTTGAACGGCGAAAGGTTGTCGAAGCCGTTACCCGGAGGCAGCAGCCGGCGAACCTTGTCCTCAAGCCCGAACATGGTGGACAGGGAGGCATCTGACGCCGAGTTCCGGTTCGAGACCGACGTGTTCGAGGTCTTGGCGGAGTCGTTGATCGCGATCTGCACGGTCACGATGTCGCCGATCCGGCTGGCCCTCTGGTCAATGAAAAAGGCCCTGGCCCCGCTGCGCCAGAGCGAGTTGGCGGAGGCCGGTGTGATTTCGGGTTCCGGTGGCATCATTCCCAGGTCGGGCCGGCGGTCGGGCGGTGTGACGGGATAGGAAGTGGGGCTGAGGCTGGGCCCGATGGCGGCATCTTTCACCGCCGTGCATGCGGTCATTGGAAGGGCGGCGAGGACGAGGAGGGCGGCGAAGCGCATGTGGGTAAACCTTGGCATGAGAAAATCAGCGTCGGGCGATGCGGGTGGCGGCGGGGGCGCGTCCGGGGGCGGCGTCGGGACCCGTGGCGGCCTGGCCAGGTCCTGTGGCAACGGCCTGCAGGGTCTTGCGGGACTCCAGGTTCTGGAGCGAGATCACCTCGCCCACGGCGCCAGCGCTCATGGCCTTCACCTGCATTGAGAGGAAGACGCCGCCGTTTTCGTAGACCACGGTTACGAGGTCGCCGGCCTGGATGACGACAGGCGCGCTCATGTCCGAAGCCGCGACCGGTGCGCCTTCCCTCAGGGGTCGGCGGGTAATCATTCCGATGGCGCCCTCGGCGTCGCGAAGGGCGTTGGCGGGGGCCGCAGCGACTCGCGTCCAGGCGAGGTCCTCCGGCCGGATCTCCTCTCCAGCGGAGAGGCTGCGGGTGTAGGCAAGGACCTGCACCCCGCCCTTGCGGGCCTGGGTCTGGGACGAAACCGGAGCCGGCTCGGCTTCACCGGCCCGGACGATGATGCGGCGCAGGCGATCGGGGTTGCCCCAGTCCAGGCCGTTGCGATGCGCCAGCGACTGGACTGCGGAGGCGTCGAGCACCACGCTGGGGCCTGTACGGGCAGCAACGCGCACGCCTGCGACGCCTCCGGCCCCCTCGAACAGGTCGCCAAGGGTGACCATGCCGTCGGAATCCAACGTCTCGGACTTCAGGCTCACGGCCATGCCGGCGACCGCAGGCGGCGCGGCGGCCAAGGCCAGGCAGGCGGAGAGGGCGGCAGCGATCAGGTGGCGCATGGGATTAGCTCTTCACCTGGTTGGCCGTCGACAGCATCTGGTCGGCAGCGGTGATGACCTTGGAGTTCATCTCGTAGGCCCTCTGGGCGATGATCAGGGCGGTGACTTCCGACACCGCGTCCACGTTCGAGGCTTCGGTGTACCCCTGCAGCAGGACCCCGGTGCCATCCACGCCCGGCACGCTCAGGTTGGGGGCTCCTGAGGACCCGCTCTCGAGGTAGAGGTTGTCGCCGATGGCCTCCAGGCCAGCCTCGTTGACGAAGGTCGCCAGTTCCAGGTTGCCGACGATGGACGGGGCGGTCGCGCCAGCCTGCTTGATCTGCACCTGACCGGACTTGGAAATGGAGATGTCCGTGGCTTCCGGCGGGATCACGATGCCCGGCTGGATCTCGTAGCCCTCGGCGGTGACCAGCTGGCCCTGGTCATTCAGGGAAAGGTTTCCAGCCCGGGTGTAGGCGATCTCGCTGGTCGGTAGCAGGACCCGTAAATAGCCTCGGCCCTGGATCAGCAGGTCCAGATCATTACCGGTCTGGGTCGGCGCACCTTGTTCGACGATCCGGTAGATCGATCCGGCCTTCACCCCGGCGCCGACCTGAAGCCCGGTGGGGACGACAGTGCCCTGGTCCGAGGACTGGGAGCCCGCGCGCTCGAGCGTCTGATAGAGAAGGTCCTGGAACTCGGCGCGCTGTCGCTTGAAGCCTACCGTGTTCATGTTGGCGATGTTGTTCGAGATCACCTCGACGTTCAGTTGCTGGGCGGCCATGCCGGTCGCGGCGGTACGGAGAGCTTGCATGGGAAATCAGCCTTTCTAATCGACGCGCCCGAGCCGCTCGACGGTTCGCCGGGACAGCTCCTGGGTGGACTCCATCATCCGGGCCAGGGACTCGTAGGCCCGGGTCACCTGGATCATGTCGGTGACCTGGAGGACGGGGTTGACGTTGGATCCCTCCAGCATGCCCTGGCGCAGCAGGGAGCCTGGCGCCGGTTGCGGTTGCTGGTTGGAGGTATTCCGGAACTGGTTGTCGCCGGACTTCTCGAGGTCCGAGAGGGAATCGAAATTGACGACACCGAGCCGCCCGACCTGTTCAATCCCCTGGCTCATCGACCCGTCCCGGGCGATTTCCAAGGCCCCCTTCTTGGGGTCAATGATCACTTCCGCGCCACCGGCATCGAGAACGGCCTGACCCGCCTGGGTGACAATCCTACCCGTCTCGTCGAGGCGGAAGTGCCCGTCCCGGGTGTAGCGCTCGCCTCCGGGGGTCTGAATCTGGAAGAACCCGGCCCCGTCTATGGCCAGGTCGAAGGCCGAATTGGTGGTTCTCAGCGCGCCCTGGCTGAAGTCCCGGGTGAGTCCGGCGTCGATCACGAACTTGATCGGTTTCGGGCCATCCGCCGTGCGTGCCGGCGACTTTGGCTCCGTCCGGAAGATGGGCTTTTCGGTCTTGAAGCCAGAGGTGTCTGCATTGGCGATGTTGTTCGCCACGATGTCCAGCTGCCGCTGGAGCGTCATCTGGCGGGAAAGTCCGACGTAAAGGGCGTTGTCCATCGACTCGATGCACCTGATCTTCGCGACCCTGAAGGCCGACGTTCACCATGCAAGCCTTGGGCCAACTCAAAAAATCAATAAAAACAATAAATAAAATGGTTAATTCAACCACCTCGGCGGAAATTGCCGGGTCGTTTTTCCCCCGACCCTCGCGGGGTCAAAACGGATCGTTAACTAAACTTGGCCATGGTCGGCAAAGGTATCCCTCTGGAGTCGTGGCCGTGGCCAAGCCCCCCAAGAAGTCCGAGCCGGAAGAAGTCGATCTGGAAGGCGCTGAAGGCGCTGAAGGTGCGGAAAAGCCTGCGGGCGGCAAGAAGCTTCCCCTCCGGCTTATCCTCATTGCCGCGGCCGCCTTGCTGGTCCTCGTAGGGGGCGGCGTCGGCGCCTATTTCATGTTCTTCAAGAAGCCGCCCGCCGCTGAAGGCAAGGCCGAAGGCAAGGGCGAAAAGAAGGGCGAGAAGGGCGAGAAGGGCGAGAAGGGCGAAAAGGGGAAGAAGAAGGAAGGCGAGAAGAAGGAAGGCGAGAAGAAGGAGGGTGCCGCGGGCACCGGCGTAGTGGTCACCGAGGGGCCAGATGGTGTCTTTTTCTGCACCCTGCCGAACATGGTCGCGAACATGCAGGCCGCCGATGGCCGTCCGACCTACCTTAAGCTCAAGATCACACTCGAGGCCCCTAATCAGGAAGCGGCGGATATGATCCAGCCCGCCCTCCCGCGGATTCAGGACATGTTCCAGGGATTCCTGCGGGAACTGCGCCCGGAGGACCTTCAGGGCTCGCAGGGGACCTTCCAGCTTCGCAGGGAGGTCCTGCGCCGGATCAACCTGGTGATCGCCCCGGCGCGTGTGAATTCAGTCCTGATCGAGGAGATGCTCATCAGCTAGGGCCTAGCCCGGCTGGAGAAGGCGACATGGCGGAATCAGACGACATCGCAACGAGTGTGCAGGAGGGCTGGGGGCGGAGCGAGTCCTCGGACGGCGTCTCAGGTGCTGAGCGCATCCTCAATCAGGACGAGATCGACAGCCTCCTGGGCTTTGATCTCTCTGACGACGACTCATCCGCGCGCAGCGGCATCCGGTCCATCATCAATTCGGCTCTGGTCTCCTACGAGCGCCTGCCGATGCTCGAGATCGTCTTCGACCGCCTCGTACGGTACATGACGACCTCGCTTCGTAATTTCACCTCGGATAACGTCGAGGTCAGCCTGGATAGCATCTCCTCGATCCGTTTCGGGGACTATCTGAATTCCATTCCGCTTCCCGCCATCCTCGCGGTCGTCAAGGCCGAGCAACTCGAAAACTACGGGATGTTGACCGTAGATTCGAACCTCATCTATTCGATCGTCGATGTCCTCCTGGGCGGGCGACGCGGCACTGCCGCCATGCGCATCGAGGGGCGTCCCTACACGACCATCGAGCGCGTGCTGGTCCAGCGGATGGTTGAAGTCGTCCTCGGGGACGCCAAGCTGGCCTTTGAGCCCCTGACCCCGGTGACCTTCACGCTCGATAGGCTGGAGACAAATCCGCGTTTCGCCGCCATTGCCCGTCCAGCTAACGCCGCGATCCTGGTCAAGCTCCGGATCGACATGGAGGACCGGGGCGGCCGTATCGAGCTCCTGTTGCCCTACGCGACGCTCGAGCCCATCCGCAAGATGCTGCTCCAGCAGTTCATGGGCGAGAAGTTCGGACGCGACAACATCTGGGAAGGCCACCTGGCCACGGAACTCTGGACCACCCAGATGGACGTACGCGCCGTTCTCGACGAACAGCAACTGCCGCTCCAGACCATCCTCAATCTCAAGGTCGGAGACACCCTGATGCTCAATGCCACTCCGGACCAGGCGATCGAGTTGCGGGCAGGCACCGTCTACCTGACCACCGCGCGGATGGGGCGTCGAAACCAGCAGATCGCGGTCCGCGTAGATGCCCCCCTCAACGGGGTCGCGCGTTCCGCCGTAAAGGAGATGACCAAGTCATGATTTCCATCGTCCTCAATCTCCTCCTCATAGCCCTGCTGTGTGGTGCGCTCTGGATGGGCTGGCGACTGAACCGGCGTCTCATGGTCCTTCGCGAAGGACAGTTGGGCTTCGCCAAGGCGGTTGCTGATCTCGACACCGCCGCAGCCCGGGCCGAGCGAGGGCTCGCGGACCTGAAGGCCGCCAGCGATGAAATGGCCGAAGTCCTGGTCAGCCGCATTGAACGCGCCCGAATCCTCGCTGCCCGGCTTGACCAGCAATTCGAGGCGGGCGCCCGGGCGGGCCTGGCCGTGGATGCGCGGGAGCCGGAAGTTTCTGAAGCCGACATCGAGCGCCTCAGCCGGAACCTCGGTTCCCTGCTCGCTCAAAGCCGAGAGGCCCGCGGCCGGGGCCGCGATGCAGACCTGCCGGCGCCGCCGCCGCGCCGGGTCGCCGTCGGTCTTCGTCGGCGTCCTGAATTCGAGGATGACCTGTTTCTCTCGCCGGAGAGTCCCACGCGCTCTGCCTTCTCCGGAGCCGGTCGATGAGCCGCTTTCCCAGGATCCTTCCCCTGGTCGGGGTCGCAGCTGGCGGGGTTCTCGCGCTCAATGCGCTGGCGGGTGCCAAGGGCACCCCAGATCTATTTTCCGGGGCCCGCGCCTTCGCCCAGGGCGTTGCGACCCAGGCCGGCGGCAAGCCGGGGGCGGCGGGAGCCAAGTCTCCAGCCTCCAAGCCTTCAGAGGGCGTTGCTGCGGATCCCGCCAAAATCGCCGAAGCCGCGGTACCTGCCCAAAAGCCCCTGGTGTGTGCACCGACAGCAGCAGAGCTGGCGAAGGAGGCTGGCCTTTCGCCAGCCGAGCTTCAGGTCCTACAGAGCCTTGGAACCCGCCGAGGCCAGCTTGACCAGAGGGAGACTGATCTCAGCACTCAGATCGCGCTCCTGGCCGCCGCCGAGACCAAGCTCGACGCGAAGGTAAAAACCCTCAACATCCTGAAGTCCGACATCAAGGGCCTGCTCAAGGTCGCCGACGACCAGGAAGCCGCCGAGGTTGGCCGGATGGTCAAGGTGTTCGAGGCCATGAAGCCCAAGGACGCTGCGCCCCGCATGGTTCTGCTGACCGACTCCGTTCGACTCCCCATCGCCGCCAAGCTTAAGGAAAAGTCCCTGGCCCAAATCCTGGCCCAGATGCCGCCAGCCGAAGCCAAGAAGCTGACCGAGTCCCTCGCTAACCGCTTCAATTCGGTCCGTACGGCTGCGGCCGACTCCGGGGCGGCTCCCGCGCCTGCGGGCGCGACGCCACCTGCGGGCGCCAGGGCGGCGGCGCCGGCCAAGCCGGGCCCAGCCTGATCCATGTCCCTGCGCCGGTCACTTGGATCCAGCGTCGCCGCAATGGCGATCGTCGCGTCGGTCGCCACCCCGATCGGCGCGGCACCCACAGCTGTAGCTCAGGCTGTCCGGGTCGGCGAGGCCTCTGACTTCACCCGACTGGACTTCGGTCCTGGGGTTTCGACCCGGCGCGAGGGCACCGTGCTCACCGTGACCTTCCCGGCTGCGACGCGCCCAGATCTCTCTCGCTTCCGCACATCACCGCCCCGGTGGATCGAAGCGGCCCGAATCTCCCAGGCAGGCGGGCGCACCCAGCTGGTCCTGACCCTTTCCAAGGACGCCGACATGAAGTCGGGCGTCGCTGACGGTTCGGCATGGGTTAACCTGACTTCCCGGCCTGAACCTGCTGATCCCGCCGCGGAAGGCCCTGCGCCTGAACAGGCGTCCGTCGCCGAGGCGGCACCTGGGCTTGCCCAGCGGCCCGATCCGCTTCCGAAGGGTGGGATCGTCAAGGCGGAAATCGCCCTCGGCCAGGGACAGGCAGTTCTCACCTTTCCCTTCGCCAACCCCGCAGGAGCCGCCGTCTTCCGGCGTGGTGGGGCCATCTGGGTCGTTTTCGATGTGCCCGCCAGCCTGGACATCTCGACCCTGCCCCGGGGGCTGAGGCAGATGACTTCGGCCGAAGCCTTTCGGGGCCCCGACTATGCCGCGATCCGGATCGAAGCGCCTCCGGGAACGCCCTTTCGGGCGGATTCGGCTGGCGCAGACTGGACTGTCACCCTGGGACGGGCCCCTTCGCCACAGACACCGGTGGTGCGGGTCGTGCGCGATGAGGCTAGCGGCCCGGCGGCGCTTAAGAGCGCGGTGGCCGGTGCGACCCGCATTGTCCGCCTTGAGGATCCGGTTGTCGGCGACCAGATGACGGTCGTCACCGCCCTGGGACCCGCCAAGGGCGCGCCCCTGAAGCGGCAATTCGCCCAGGTCACGGTCCTTCCGTCGTCCCAAGGGCTCGCCCTGGAAACCTTCGTTCCCGACCTGGCCGTGACCCACGATGGCGACATTGTCCGGATCGGGCGGCCCGAGGGCCTTGCCTTGTCGCCCCTCTCGGTCGGTTCTGCTCCCGAGGACGCGATCCTCGATGCGCCGCGTCCGGCCATCATGCCGGCCCTGATCGACCAGGTGAACTGGCCTCAGACGGGACCCAAGGGCTTCCTTGACCGTTACAACACACTCATCGCCGCCGCCGCCGAGGAAGCTCAGAAGGGGAGGGACGGGCCCACCGCCAACCGCTTTGCCCTCGCCCGATTCCTGGTTGGCAGCGAGCTGTCCTTCGAAGCCATCGGGGTGTTGAACGACCTGGCCCGAGTTTCCCCTGAAGTGCTCGAATCCGCTGAGTTCAGGGGGCTGCGTGGCATCGCCCGGGTGATGGCGCGGCGCTATGCGGAGGCAGACACCGACTTCTCGGCGCCGATACTCGCCTCTGATCCCTCGGCTGCACTCTGGCGGGCCTATATCGCCGCCCAGCTCGGACAGTGGACGGAGGTCCGCAACGCGTTCTCCGCGGGCGCCGAGGCCTTCAACCAGTTCTCCCCCGTGTGGAAGTCGCGCTTTGCCCGGGCCGAAGGGCAGGCGGCGCTCGCCCAGGGCGACTTCGAGGGGGCGGACAAGGCGATCCGTCTGGCCCTCGAGGACCGCGCGGATTCGACGGAGACTCTCTCCGTTCGACTTCTCCAGGCCCGATTACTCGAAGCCCAGGGCGAAAAGGACCGTGCCGTCAGGATCTACCGGGCCGTCGCGACGGCGCCCCTCGAATGGCTGGCGACGCCCGCAGCCCTTCATGCGGCTCGCATTCGCCTGGATACGGGCCGCATCGACATCAACCAGGCTGCGGAGGAACTCAATGCCCTAAGATATCGCTGGCGGGGCGATGGGACCGAGATGGAGATCATCCGCACCCTCGGCGGCCTCTACCTGAATCAGGGGCGTTACCGCGAAGCCCTCGAGACCCTGAGGTCCGCCGGACGCTCGCTTCCTGATCTTCCCGAGGCGGTACAGCTGCAGGCTGATCTGGACCAGGCCTTCAGGTCCCTGTTCATGGACGGGGTGGCGGATGGGCTTCAGCCGATCCAGGCCCTGGCCCTCTTCCTGGACTTCAAGGACCTGACGCCCCTGGGCGCGGATGGCGACATGATCGTACGGCGGCTCGTCTCTCGCCTCGTCAAGGTCGACCTGCTGGAGCAGGCGGCTGAATTGCTCAAGTATCAGACGGAAAACCGCCTTGACGGTGCCCCTAAGGCCCAGGTCGCAACCGACCTGGCGGTCATCTACCTGATGGACCGAAAGCCCGAGCAGGCCCTCCAGGCGATCAACAATTCCCGGACGACCCTGCTTCCGCCGGCCATGCAGATGGAGCGCCGCAGGGTAGAGGCCCGCGCCCTCATCGCCCTGAACCGGCCTGGCGACGCCATGGAGCTGCTGGAGGAAGACCCTACGCCCGAGGGCGAGGAACTCCGTAACGAGATCACCTGGCGGCAGAAGAACTGGCCCTTGGCCGCCGCCGCCTTCGAGCGGAGCCTTGGCGACCGCTGGCGTCGTCCGGGTGCCCTGACCGCTGACGAAGAAGGCAAGCTCCTGCGCGCCGGCATCGCCTACAGCCTCTCCGGGGACGACGGTGCCCTGACGCGACTTCGTACCCGCTATAGTGATTTCATAGACCAGGCCCGGAACCCCGACGCCCTCAGGGTTGGACTGACCGGGATGGAGTCGGGAGAGGTCGGCGCCGCCGACTTCAGCAAGGTGACCGCAGACAACGAGGCCTTCACGGGCTGGGTCGACAAAATGCGCACCCGCTTCGCCAAGGCCGCGCCGGCGCCTGTCGCCGCCGCTGCCCGCGCCACCCCGCCTGCCGCGCGCTCGACAACGGCCGCCGCGCCTTCGGCTCCGGCCTCACCCCCGGCCCCACCCCGTCCGCAGACGCCTTCACGTCCTGCCTGAAGTGGGCCGCCTGAAAGGGGCCGCCTGAAGATGGCCGCCTGAAGAGGAGTGCCTGAAGAGGAGTGCCTGAAGAGGGCGGGCGTCGCGCACCGTCGGATGTGAAGTTCCAGGGTCCGCCGCCCCAGGGCCTGTTTGGACTCGATAACCGGTTCCCACCTAGCGGAACAGGATCTAGCCGCGCTGGAAGCTCTCGATCAGGCTACCGGCCACGAGCCGCCAACCGTCCACCAGGACAAAGAAGATCAGCTTGAAGGGCAGGGACACCACGACTGGGGGGAGCATCATCATGCCCATGCTCATCAGGACGCTGGCCACCACCAGGTCAATGACCAGGAAAGGGATAAAGAGCAGGAAGCCGATCTCGAAGGCCTTCTTCAGCTCGGAAATCATGAAGGCCGGGGTCACGACGCGGATCGGGACCTCCTGGGCGGTGGCGGGACGGGGGATCTTCGAGAGGCGGATGAAGAGGGCGAGGTCCTCGCGGTCCACCTGGCTGAGCATGAAGGTCTTCACCGGTCCGCTGGCCGCCTCAATGGCCCCGGGAAGCTCCATCTGGTTGTTCATCAAAGGCTTGATCCCGAGGTCATAGGATTTCTGGAATGTCGGGGTCATGACGATCGCCGACATGAACAGGGCCAGACTGACCAAGACGGCGTTCGGCGGACTCTGCTGGATGCCCAGCGCGGTCCTCAGGAGCGAAAGCACCACCACCATCCGAACGAATGAGGTGGTCATGATGACGATGGACGGTGCCAGCGACAGGACCGTCAGCAGGCCGATCAGCTGGACGACTCTCTGGGTAAGGCCCGCTCCCGTCCCCAGGTCGATATTGACAGCTTGGGCGAGGGCCGCCGCCGGGAAGACGAGGCCGATGGCCCCCGCCATGAGGGCAAGTCGGGCGGCCTGACGGAGGTCCGCCTTGAGCTCAGCCATCCGGAGGGTCTGTGACTCGGCTCTGGACATGTTCAGGCTTCTGGTTTCCGGGCCGGCGGGCTGAGTTCGCGACCCTCTCCAAGCATCAGAAGCCGGGATTCGCCGTCGCATTCCACAAGGACAAGCCGCCGTGCCGGGTCCAGTACCAGGGTTTCGAGGACCTTCATCCTGCGCTCGCGGGTCGAGCCCGGAAGTCGCAGGGTCGCCCCTGGCCCGAAGCGCCGCAGCAGAACCGCAGCGATCCCTATCAGGCCAAGTGTGAAGAGGAGGGCGAAGGTCGCCCGGGCGAGGGTCATAGCGTCCATAGCCACCAGCCTGCCAAGAGGATGTTAAGGAACGATTAACCCTGTTTGTTTACCGTACCCCCATGGACGTCACCTCCATCCCTCTCTTCGCCCTGCTGCGCAGTCGGATGAACTATTTCTCCGACCGCCAACGGCTCGTGGCCGAGAACATCGCAAACTCCGAAACGCCGGGTTATCGGGCCCAGGATCTGACCCCGTTCAGCTTCCGGATCAACGGCAGCGGGTCGGAGTCGCCGACCGTCATGCGCGTGACCAACCCTGGGCATATGCAGCCATCGGGACCAGACGCCGCCGCTGCGGCCAGCGGCTTTCGAACCGAACGTCGCGCGGACACGGTCACCACGCTCGACGGGAACCAGGTCTCTCTCGAGGACGAGATGATGAGGATGTCGGACTCCCGGATGAACTATGAGGCCGCGATCGGCTTCTATCAAAAGTCCATGTCCATGATCCGGACTGCCGCCCGGGCCCCGGGCAGATAGGAGCGATTGAATGGCTGATGTGCGTCCCCCGTCTAATGCGGTCCAGGCCATCGCTGCCACCGCCCTGCGCGCTGAGCAGGCGCGGATGCGGATCATTGCCGAGAACATCGCCAATGCGAACTCCACCTCCCGGTCGGCGGGCGGGGATCCCTACCGCAGGCAGGTCCCGGTCTTCGAGCCGCTGCGGACCGAGGCCGGGCAGGGCGTCAAGATGGTACGGGTCATGCCCGACCAGAGCGAGTTCAAGACCGAGTACGATCCAGGTCATCCGTCTGCTGACGCCAACGGCTACGTCAAGCTGCCGAACGTCAACACCCTCATTGAGTCGCTGGACATGCGCTCCGCCCAGCGCGCCTACGAGGCCAACCTCAACGTGATCGAGACCGCCCGGGCCATGGAACTCCGGACCCTGGACCTGATCCGGAAGTGATGGGAGAAGCTGAATGATCACCGCCCTCAGCGTTGCAAAGGCCTACGCCGCCGCCCAGAAGGGCGTGTCAGGATTGGCGACGGACGCGGCCGGACAGGCTGGCGGCCTGGACTTCAGCGCAATGGTCAAGACGGCCGTTGGCAATGCAATCGACACCTCGAAGACCGCCGAGCAGCAGATTGTGTCGCACGCCCAGGGCAAGGCCCAGCTGATCGACGTCGCTACAGCCGTGTCCGCCGCTGAAACCAGCCTCGAGGCGGTCATGGCGGTGCGCGACCAGGTCATCAGCGCCTACCAGGAAATCATGCGTATGCCGATCTGACCCCCGGGGGTCGGCGGCAGAGGGAGTTTCGTCATGAATGGCGCAGAAGTTCTTGATATTGGCAGAAGTGCGCTCTGGCTCACCATCCAGATGGCGGCGCCCATGCTGATCGTCGGCCTTGTCGTGGGGGTCGTGATCGGACTTTTCCAGGCCCTGACTCAGATCCAGGAGGCGACCCTCGTCTTTGCACCGAAGATCGTTGCCGTGTTCATTTCCCTGCTGATCTTTCTGCCAATCATGGGGGCCCTGATGTCGGGCTTCATGACCCAGATCGCCGGCCGCATCGCCGCGATGTAGCGGCAGTGGATCCCTACGCTACCGTCCAGCAGGTCTACGCAGGAGCCATGGTTTTTACCCGGCTTGCGGCCATGGTCATGACCATGCCCGGGATCGGCGACCAGGCGGTGCCCGTCCGTATTCGGCTGTCCTTTGCCTTTCTGCTGACCCTCGTCCTTACGCCTGTCGTCATGCCAGTCGCGCCTGCGCCGCCGGCCGAGCTGGCGACCATGGCCCTGCAGGTGGTGCGCGAGGTCTTTATCGGACTGATGATCGGCTCCGTGCTGCGGCTGTTCATGGCCTCCCTGTCCGTGGCCGGGGAGATCATCTCGATCCAGTCGACCCTGTCCTTCGCCCAGACGTCCGCCCCAGGCCTGGTGGAGCCCTCGACTACGGTGGCGACATTCATTGGTTTGATCGGCCTGATCCTGATCTTCTCCACCAACCTTCATCACCTCTTTCTGGGTGCCATGGTGAAGTCCTACGCCATCTTCCCCTTTGGGACCGCCGCGTCCGTGACGGACTCCGGGGCCCTGGCCATCCGGACCCTTTCGGAAGCCTTCCGGATGGGAGTTCAGCTTAGCGCACCGGTCCTGGTCCTGGCGCTTGTCTTCAACGTGGCGGTGGGGTTGGCGGCTCGGATCATGCCGCAGTTTCAGGTCTTCTTTGTGGCTTCGCCCCTGATGGTCCTCTTCTCCCTCGCCATCCTCGCCCTGAGCCTTGGGCTCATCGGCATGGTCTGGGTGAATGGCTATGGCCGCCTCCTCAACAGCTTTGCCGGGGTGACCGGTGGCTGAAGAAGACGACTCCGCGTCGAAGACAGAAGAGCCCACAGGTCGCCGCCTTGAACAGGCGCGCGAGAAGGGCGACATTCCGAAGACTGCGGATCTTCCTCAGATCGCATCCTTTGCAGCCGTCGCCGGTGTCATCGCCTTTTCCGGCGGGGCTCTGAGCCGCAACCTCCTCGTCGGCCTGGCGCCTTTCATTCAGGATCCGGACAAGATCGACCTGACCCCTGGGGGGGCCATGGCGGTGGGCTGGCGATTGGCGGGCGTCGTCGCTCCGATCCTGCTCTTCGTCACCGGTGCCGCCATGCTGGCCGGTGTCTTTGGCCATGTCATCCAGACCGGACCCGTGTGGTCGCCTTCAGGCCTGAAGTTCGATTTCAGCAAGCTCTCGCCACTGTCCGGTCTCAAAAGGCTGTTCGGGCCGGACGCCCTCATCCAGTTCGCCAAGTCCTTCATCAAGCTGATTGTCGTCGGCGCCATCGGCTTCTTCGTTTTGCGGCCCTACTGGGTGGAGCTCCAGCAGCTTCCCGCCGTCGATGTGTTGGCCCTGCTTCCGCTTTCCCTTGAGATCCTGAAGAAGCTCGCCGTCCTGGTGATCAGCCTTCTCCTGGCCATCGCTGCGATCGACTGGATCATACAGATGCAGAGATTCATGAGCCGCCAGCGCATGACCCGAGAGGAAGTGAAGGAGGAGTTCAAGCAGTCCGACGGCGATCCCCACATCAAGGCGCGCCAGAGGGCAATCCGTGCCCAGAGGGCGCGCCAGAGGATGATGACGGCAGTCCCCAAGGCCACGGTCGTGATCATGAACCCGACCCACTACGCCGTTGCCCTGTCCTATGAAGAGGGCGAATCGTCTGCGCCGACCTGCGTCGCCAAGGGCGTGGACTCCTTGGCCCTGAGGATCCGCGCCGTCGCCGAGGCGGCAGGCGTTCCCGTCGTCGAGGATGCCCCGCTGGCTCGCGCCCTCTACGCTGCGGTGGAAGTCGACGCACAGATCCCGATCGCCCAGTACGAGGCGGTCGCCAAGGTCATCGGCTTCGTCCTTGCCGGACGCCGCCGCTTCTCCGCGGCCCGCTGATCAGCCGAAGCTTCGCCTCAATGGTTCTGAAACCCTTCTGGGTTGTTATTCCACGCGGAATCGCGCCTGACTTGATTCAGGCAGGGGAGGCGGGACCATGACCGGCTCGAGGCGTCGGGGACTCGGGATGGACGGCGTCGACCTGCTGGTCCTCGCCCTGTTTGCCTGTGTCGTGGCCCTTGCGGCCTGGACTGTGATGAAGTCTGGCCCAGAAACAGCGTCGAGCGTGCTGATGCTGGCAGGTCTGACGGGTTTTGTTGCCTTTTGCCTCCTTGTCTTCCGGGGCAGTCGGCCCGTGGCCAGCGCCGCCCTGGAGGGTGACGAGCGCCTCGTCATGGCGCTGGAGGAGCCGGCGGCGGTCGCCGCGGTCGACGGCAGGATCCGTTCTGCGAACCGCGCCTGGCTCGACCTCGTCGGCCCGGCGGGACGTCTGCCGCGTGCACCCTCCCAAGCGCCAGGCCTCTTCCAGGCCCTCTCCGAAGCGCGCAGGGGCGGCGTGGGCCGGGCAGCGCTCAGGATGGGCGGGGTAGATCGCCCCGCCGTGGTCAGCGCGGCCGGGGCGCGGCGGTTCCTGGTCCGGCTGTCTTCCACCCCCGCCCAACCGCTGTCGATCTCTTCGTCAGACACTCTGGTCGAGAGGGTACCCGACGGGCGCCTTGCCGCGACCCCCGACAGTCTTGACGCCTTCGCGGGGGGGGCACCGTTCGGAGCCGCCCTCCTGGATGGCGGTGATCCCTTTGCGGCCATCATACTCGAAGCCAACCCGGCGCTGGAGGCCATGGCCGGCGAGCCTCGGGCCGGAAGCGTCTTCGGTGACCTCTTTGACGCGGTATCGCTGGGCGAGGCGGCGCAGCGCCTGGCGACGGGCCGACCCCAGCTTGAAGCCGTCGAAATGCGGATGGTTGGCGAGCCTGCGCGGATCGTACATCTCTACCTGTCGCCCTCCGGAGAGCGGTGGCTGGCCTTCCTCGTCGACGTTTCAGAACAGAAGCAGATCGAACTCCAGCTGGCCCAGAGCCAGAAGATGCAGGCCATCGGCCAACTCGCCGGCGGTGTGGCCCACGACTTCAACAATCTGCTGATGGCCATCTTCATGCAGCTCGACGAGCTGTCGCAGCGCCATCCTGTAGGTGATCCCTCCTATGAGGGCCTGAACCAGATTCGGCAGACCTCGACACGCGCTGCAGAACTCGTCCGTAAACTGCTGGCTTTCTCCCGCAAGCAGACGGTCCAGCGTGAAAGCCTCGATCTTGGCGAACTCATTTCCGAGTTTGAGGTCCTGCTGCGGCGCGTGCTGCCTGAGGATATCGCCCTGGTGACCGAATATGGCCGTAGCCTGCCGACCGTGCGGGCGGACCGGGGCCAGCTCGAGACCGCAGTGATGAATCTCGTCGTCAATGCCCGGGACGCCATCCGCTCCCACGGCGGCTCGACCGTAAGAATCTGGGCCGCCCGGGTCTCGGCGGCTGAGGCCCAGGCCCTCGGCTATCCCGATCCCGGGACGGAACAGGCCCTGATCGAGGTTTCCGACGACGGCGCCGGGATCTCGCCCGAGGTCATGACAAAGATCTTCGACCCCTTCTTCACAACCAAGCCGGTGGGAGAGGGGACGGGCCTCGGGCTCGCGACGGTCTATGGCATCGTCAAGCAATCGGAGGGCTGGATCTCCGTGGACTCGCGGCCGGGGCAGGGCGCTGCCTTCCGCATCTTCCTACCGGTACACATCGCCGCCGCTACCGCGCCGACCCCGCCGCGTCCCGCCCGGCCGGCCGCCCGGGACCTGTCCGGCGCCGGTCGCATCCTGTTCGTGGAGGACGAGGATGCGGTCCGCAGCGTAGCCGCCAAGCTCCTGCGCGCCCGGGGCTATGAAGTCATCGAGGCGTCCAGCGGCGAGGAGGCGCTCGAACTGGCAGAGGCGCACGCTGGCGAGATCGACCTGATGATTTCCGACGTGGTCATGCCCGGCATGCAGGGACCCGAGCTCCTCAAGGCGGCCCGGGAGTACCTGGCCGGTGCGCCGGTGATGTTCATTTCCGGCTATGCCGAGGCGGAGTTCTCCAACCTGCTGGAGGGCGAGACCAATGTCTCCTTCCTCGCCAAGCCCATCGACATCAAGACCCTGGCGGAACGGGTCAAGCAGGAGCTCCAGCGGACGGCCTGATCCTCCGGGCCTTGATTGACTCAGGGTCGGCGGCTGTAGAAATTTCGACCCCGAGAGGACACCGAATGCATCTCGATCTATCCCGCGAGGACCTGGACTTTCGGGACGAGGTCCGCGCCTTCCTGGAGGCGAACCTTACGCCCGAGCTGAGGCGGGCCGGACGGCGCGCCACCAGTGTCTTCATGGACAAGACCTACAGCCTCGCCTGGCAGAGGATTCTGCACAGCCGGGGTTGGGTCGCTCCTGCCTGGCCTGTCCGACACGGCGGTACGGGATGGAGCGAGATGCAGCGCTACATCTTCTCAGCGGAAAGCGCCCGGGCAGGGGCGCCATCGCTTGCGCCCATGGGGCTGAAGATGGTCGGCCCGGTCATCATGGGCTACGGCTCGGAGGACCAGAAGGCGCACGACCTGCCGCGGATCCTGTCGGGCGAGGACTACTGGTGCCAAGGGTACTCCGAACCGGGCGCAGGTTCGGACCTCGCCGCCCTGCAACTCCGCGCCGACCTGGACGGCGACGCCTATGTTCTGAACGGGACCAAGATCTGGACGACCCATGCCCACTGGGCGAACCGCATGTTCTGCCTGGTCAGGACGCGGAGCGACGGCAAGCCGCAGGCGGGGATCACCTTCCTTCTGCTCGACATGGAAACCCCGGGGGTCTCGGTCCGCCCGATCGTGACCCTGGCGGGTGAGCACGAGGTCAACCAGGTCTTCTTCGACAATGTGCGGGTTCCGGTCTCGGGTCGGGTTGGTGAGGAGAACCAGGGCTGGACAGTCGCCAAGTATCTTCTTGAGTTCGAGCGCGGGGGCGGTTCGGCCGCCGGGCTGAAGGTTGGCTTCGAAAGGCTCAAGGCCCTGGCTCGTCAGGAGTTGGCGGATGGGGGCGGCCCGCTCCTTGAAGACCCAGGGTTTCGGTCCCGGCTCGCCACCCTGGGCATCATCCTTGATGCCGTAGAGATGACGGAACACCGGGTACTCGCCGAGCTCGCCTCCGGACGAAATCCCGGGCCGGCCTCGTCCATGCTCAAGACCCAGGGGACGGAGGCCCGGCAGAAGCTGGACGAGCTGGCCATCGAGGGGATCGCCGCTTACGCCGCCGTCGACCAGAAGGCCGCAAGGGCGCCGGACGGAGGCCAGGACTTCATCGGACCGGAGCATGGCCTGACGGCTATGGCGCTTTATCTCAACAACCGGGCCAGCTCGATCTACGGGGGATCCAACGAGATCCAGCGGAACATCATGGCCCGGCTTGTCCTCGGGCTCTGAAGCCTAACGCAAGCCCGCCGTCGCAAGGATCGCCAGCAGGCCGACGGACATGCCGCGCACCATCTCGACCGGTTCGACGTCTATCCATTCGTCCGGTGCATGGGCGCGGCCCCCGCGGCCCCCGGCGCCGATCGTCACGGCGGGAATCCCGAGGCTCATGGGAATGTTGGCGTCCGTCGACGAGGCCTCCTCGGCGGGCTCGAAGCCCCTTGCGGTGATGGCGGCCTGAGTGATCCGGACCAGACGGCTGTCGGACGGAGTCTTTCCTGCAGGGCGCTCGCCGATGAGCTTCATCTCGGCCTTGATGGGTCCGAAGGCGGTGGAACGGGTGGCGTTCTCCGCAGCGACCGCACTTTCCACGGAGGCCCTGAACTGCCGGTCAAGGTCCGCCAGGGCGCCAGCGTCCTCTGACCTGAGGTCCACGTCGACAAAGACCGAGGAGGGAATGGCATTCACCGACGCACCGCCCCCGGTCACGCTTGCCGAGTAGGTTGTCTTGGGCGTCTGCGGCGGCTTCACCGCGTAGAGCCCCGTCACCGCGCCCGCCATGGCGACCATGGGATTGACGATCCCGAAGGCACCATAGCTATGCCCTCCGGGGCCGCTGAAAACCACATGATAGCGCCGGGATCCGACACCCGCTGTCACGACGCCGGAAGGGTCCGAGCCATCAACGGAGAAGAAGGCCGAGATCCGTCCAGCATAGGGCCCCTTCTGGAAAAGGGACTTCATCCCGCGCAGGTCGCCGACGCCTTCCTCCCCGACATTACCGACAATCAGAAGATCGGCGTCGGTCTGTACGCTGGCCGCATCAAGGGCCCGGACCCAGGCCAACAAGGTGGCCAGGGACCGGGTATTGTCGCCAATTCCCGGCGCGGCCAGCCGCCAGCCCTGCCGGCGGACCTTAACATCGGTCCCGGCCGGAAAGACCGTATCCAGGTGGGCCGCCACCGCTACGAAGGGGCCCTTACCCCGGGTCTTCAGACCCGGACGGATCCCCGTGACATTGCCCTCCGCATCCACCTTCACATCCACTAACCCAAGGGCTTCGAGGTCGCGCCGGTAGGCGGCGGCTCGAAGGGCCTCTCCGAAGGGCGGTGCTGGAATCTCGGTCAGGCGGACAATGTCCTCAACCGTCCGCGCGTGCTCTGCAGTCAGCACACTGACGGCCTTCCGGTACCCAGGGCTGCTCTCGATTCGCGTCACCTCGGCTTGCGGGGTCGCTGCCTCGGCAGCGGACAGGGGTATGGCGAGGGCCAGGGCTGTGCAGGCGATCAGGGCCAGGCGCATCAGGAACTCCTGTAGGTGGGGAGGCGGTTCTAACCCGGATGGCGCACGCCGGGAAACGCGTGGTAGGGTTAATCTCATCGAAACCTTGATGGGGAACCAACCCTTTACGCGCCAGGCGCAGTATATCGCCGGTCGGACGCCCAGTAGGGCGACGGAGACATTTCGATGAACGGATCCGCCCGGATCAACCTGTCCAGCGCCTCCACGCTTGTCGTCGACGACAACGCGCAGGCTGTAGAACTGCTGTGTGGCGTTCTCGACGGCTTTGGAATGCGGAAGTTCAAGAGGGCCATCAGTTTTGAAGAGGCCAAGGAAGCCTGCACAGAGGCCGCTTTCGACCTGATCCTCACGGACGCCCAGATGCCCGGGGTCGACGGCTATGAGTTCATCCGATGGCTCCGGCGGTCCCCTGACGAACAGATCCGCCTGACCCCGGCCATCATCGTCACGGCTCACACCCGCAGAAGCCAGGTGACAAAGGCGCGGGACTGCGGCGCGAACTTCATCATCGCCAAGCCCATCACGCCCAAAATCATTCTTGAGCGTATCGTCTGGGTCGCTCAGTCTATCCGGCTCTTTGTCGAGACCGAGACCTATATTGGCCCGGACCGTCGCTTCCGAAAGGCAGCGCCGCCCTCAGAATACGGTGTCGGCCGCCGCAGCGGCGATGCCGAGGCTGCCGCCGCCGCCGAAGCCGCCAAGGCCGAGGTCGCTGCACAATCCACACAAGACGACCCCAGTGCCGAAGGCCAGGAGACGATCACTTGACTACCGTTCGCAAATTTCGCGCTAAGACCCGGCTCTCGACTTTGATCAAGGAGCCGGGCGGGATTCATGTGAGCGAGGCGCTCAAGCGGGGGGAGGAGGCCATTGCCGTCCAATCTGAGGCCAGCCTGAACCTGATTGACGTGTCCCTCGCCAGGATCGAGACGCTCTTTGCCGATCCGAAAAGTGATCCCGAGGAGATGTATCGCTGCGCCACGGATATCGTGAGCCTTTGCGCCGTTCTTCCGGACCCGGCTCTTTCCGAGGTCGCGCGGTCCCTCTGTGAACTGTTGGATCATTCCATCGAAACGGGTCGTCTCAAGCCCCAGGCCGTACAGGTCCACATTGCCTCCATGAAGCTCCTCCACAGGACAGGCCTCGACGCTCAGGCCAGCCAGGAAATCCTCGAAAGTCTCACCCGGATGGTCGCCAAGCTGGATCGCTAGATCCTGTTCCGATAGGCGGGAACCGATTATCGGATCGAAACAGGATCTAACTTTTTGGACTTAGAGCCTGTTTTGTCCCTTCAGATGTTCCGTCTGAAGGGAACAGGCTCCAGGGGATCATCCTTCGAGGCCGAGGGCCCTGAGGGCCCGGGTGCGAGAGGCCTTGTAGTCGACCTTGCCGTTGGGGGCCCTGCCAATGCTCTCCACGACCACCAGTTCCCTGGGCGCCTTGTAAGCCGCCAGGCGACCCCGCACATGGGCGGAGAGATCTGCGAGCTCCAGTTCCGCTGCGCCATCCGGTTCGACCACGGCGCAGATCCTCTCCCCAAACCGGGCATCCGGAACGCCCACGACCACTGCGTCGCGGACATTCGGGTGGGTCTTGAGGGCCTCCTCGACCTCTTCCGGGAAGACCTTCTCGCCGCCCGTATTGATGCACTGGGAGCCGCGGCCCAGCAGCTTGAGAGAGCCATCGGCATTGACCTCCGCCCAGTCACCGGGGACTGACCAGCGCTGGCCCTCAAAGGTCAGGAAGGTCTTGGCGCTCTTTTCAGGGTCCTTGTAGTAGCCGACCGGTAGGAAGCCGCTGACGGCCACGAGGCCGCGCTCGCCCGAGCCCGGGGATACCCGCCGCCCTTCTTCGGTGAAGACCGCGCAGGTGGGACCGAGGACGAAGGCCGCGGTCGCAGCCTCGGCCCCGGGTGTCGAGGACGATGCGCCCAGTCCCACCGCCTCCGAGGAACCGAAGGAGTCGAAAATGGTCGCGTTGACGCAGTGATTCAGGAGTCCGCGCTTGTTTTCCTGGCTCCACATTGAACCTGAGGAACTGATCGAGAGGACGGAAGTCAGGTCCCAGCGCCCGGGCTCAGCGTCCAGGGCTTCCAGCATGGGTGTCGAGAAGGCGAGGCCGACGATTACGATGCCATCAACCCGGAGCCGCTCGACCTCGCTCCACAATTCTGCGGCGCTGAATCCCCGAGAGGGCAGGGTTGCGACGGTGCCGCCCTGGTTCAGGGTAATGAAGGCCGAGAACTGCCCCGTCCCGTGCATGAGCGGGCAGCAGACCAGGGTCAGGGGTGGGCGGGATCCCTCCGGGTCGAGCCGGTCCGCCGCCGCCTCAACGCTCTCGATGGGCGCAACGCCGCGCGCTGCCTGTCCGCCGGCTCCCAGGACAGTGAAGAGGTCATCCTGCCTCCACATCACCCCCTTGGGCATGCCGGTGGTCCCGCCCGTATAGAGCAGGAGGAGGTTGTCCCCGGATCGACCCCAGGGCGACCTTGTCGGCCGGGAAGTTGAAGGCTTCCCTGTGATGGATTCATAGTCGTCAGCCCAGGCGGGAACCGCGTGCCCAGGCTCGGCGACTGCGATCCACAGCTTGACCTTGGGCAGCCGGTCCCGGATCGCCTCGAGGGTCCCCGTAAACCCCGCGTGGAAGACCACAACCTCTGCGTCGGCATTGTCGAAGAGGTAGACCAGTTCGTCGCCGCCATAACGGTAGTTGGTGTTGATCGGCGCAATTCCAGCCTTGAAGGCGGCGAAGTAGACCTCGAGGTACTCCGGTCCATTGCAGAGATAGGCGGCGACCTTTGCTTCGGGGCTGACGCTTCCGGCGATCAGGTGTGCGGCGAGGGCGTCTGCACGGGCGTCGAACCCGCTCCAGGTCACAACCCGGCTCCCCTGGATCAGGGCGGGACGGTCAGGAGTCTTGCGGGCGATGGCCTCCCAGACGTCGGCGATCTTCCAGTCCGTCATGTCTTCCTCCCTCGACCCGTCCCGGAGCGATTGAGGGCTTGGGACGCTAAGGAAGTCAACGGGGCCAGGGAAGGCTCAGAGCGGTATCACCCGCTCCGGATATCCCGACCACGTCCACGCCATAGAGGGCCGCGAGACCCCGAGCATGACACCGCCAAGGGTCGGGGGATGGATCCAGACCTGGTCTGGGTTCAGGCTCGGGGGCCGCCCTTCGGGCCGGTCGATGGTCACCCCGCTGGCCGGTATCGCGGCTTCTATGACCGTGAGGTCCGGGGCCTCGGCAAAGCCCATGTAGAAGCTTGCGCCCTCTCGGGAGTGATACCGCCCCATGGTCTTGGTCGGGTCGATCGGAGTGATCACTTCGAACCGGTGCAGCTGGCCGGGCCTGAACAGGGTCAGGACGCCGGTATAGCCGAACAGCTCCGAGGTGATGGTTGTGAAACCTGTCTCATCCAGGCCGAAGGCGTCGCGAATCTTGGCCACGGCACCGGCCTGGTCCGCCGCCAGGACCGTCGCCTCATAGAGGAAGTCCAGGCGACCGGCAGGCTGTCTCTCCGCCTCTGGCGACACGACGAAGCGTATGGGCGCCCCCTCGATCTCAAGTTCGACGTGGTAACGGTCGCCCTCGACCTCGACGCGGGCGCCCGCGGACCTTGCGATCCTCGCGGCGGCGGCGGGGTCCGTTGACGCCGCACCGGCCGCCCAGACGTGTGCCCGGCCCCGTCGCGCCAGGGCGTCAGCCACCGGCCCGGTTCCGTCAGGTTGGAGGAACTCGATGTCGGAACGGCCAGCCCGGACCACCGTCCGGACGGCCCCAAGCTCCGGAACGGAGTCGCGCCGCACCTCTTCTGCGCCGAGGACACGCTTCCAGGCGCTCACGCCAGCCGCGGCGTCCGGCGTTGCAACCAGCAGTCTGTCGACTTCCGTGAGCATGGGTCATCGATCCGGGTGGAGGATGTTGAGGGGAACGCTTCGGTTCGGGGTCTCGACGATCCGAACGTGTTCCCGGCCCAGCTCCCGGGCGTGCCGGCAGCCACAGGAATGGGCGATCATGTCGATCTCTCGGTTCAGGCTGCGAACATAGTTCGCGACGCGCTCGGCCTTATCTTCGACGACCAGGCCGCGCTGGAGCCGGCGATTGTGGGTCGCGACTCCGGTCGGGCAGGTGTTTGTGTGGCACCTCATGGCCTGGATGCAGCCCAGGGCGAACATGAAGCCCCGGGCGGAGTGGACAAAGTCGGCCCCGGTGCACAGGGCCCAGGCGACTTTTGCCGGGGTCACGAGCTTGCCCGAGGCAATCACCCGGACCCGATCCTTCAGGCCCGCGCTCCTCAAGGCGTCGACGGCGATCGGCAGGGCCTCTGCAATCGGCAGGGCCATGTGGTCCATCAGGGTCTGGGGGGCTGCGCCCGTGCCGCCCTCTCCGCCGTCTATGGTGAGAAAGTCCGGGGCGTCCTGGGCGCCCCGGCGGGCCAGGGCTTCGCAAAGATCGATCATGAAGCGGTCGTCGCCCAAGGCTGTCTTCACCCCGACGGGACGACCCGTCAGGTCGCGAAGGCTGCAGATCCTGTCCAGCAACTGGTCGACATTGGCGATGTCCGGGTGCCGGTTGGGGCTGATCGAGTCCCGGCCCTCCGGAATCCCCCGGATCCGGGCGATCTCTGCGGTGACCTTGGTGCCCGGCAGGACCCCGCCCTTACCGGGCTTGGCGCCCTGGCTAAGCTTGATCTCGAAGGCCCTGACCGAGCGGGCGATCTCCCTTGCCTTGTCGTTCGAGAAGGCACCATCGGGATCGCGCACCCCGTACCGTGCGGTGCCGATCTGCATGATCAGGTCGCAGTTCCCCTCGAGGTGATAGGGAGACAGGCCGCCCTCGCCGGTATCCATCCAGCATCCGGCCATGCCAGCGCCCCGGGAAAGCGCCTGGACAGCGGGCTGGGAGATAGCGCCAAAGCTCATCGCGGAGACGTTCACCACCGACCTGGCGAGGAAGGGCTGGTCACAGGCACCTTCCCCGATCGCCAGGGGCGGTGTTGGGAGCCTGTCTTCCTCGAGGACCGGAAAGGGATGATTGATGAACAACACGGTACCCGGCTCCCGCCGGTCATTTGTCGAGCCGAAACCGATGGCACCGCCCTCGTTCTTGGCCTCTCTATAGACCCAGGACCGCGTGGCGCGGTTGAAGGGCAACTCCTCCCGGTCCCCGGCGAAGAAGTATTGGCGGAAATACTCCCCGAGTTGCTCCAGGCCGTAGCGGAAGTGGCCTATGATCGGGAAATTCCTGAGGACCGAGTGCCTCTGCTGCGTCAGGTCGTAGACCAAGACGCCACCCAGGAGGATCGCCAGACCGAAGCCGAGGACAAGCCCAAGGCTCTGGGTCAGGACTCCAGAAACAGGGCCCATGGGCACTCCCAAGTCAGTTTTCTACGGTGGAAATATTCTGTTCGAAGTCCTTCAGGATATCCAGGACCTCGTCAATGGGCGCCGCCAGGGATCGGGCGTCCGGGAAGCGGTAGCGCCAGAAACTGGTGATATGCGAGATGACGCCGATGCGCTCTCCCAGCATCAGGAACATCTTCGGTGCACGCAGAAGGAAGTTCCGGAAGGCGAGGGGCTTGCCGTTCTTTGTGAGGTCGGCAAAGGCCCTGTCGTAAACGTCGAGGGCCTCGGTCACTTCCCGGCGCTTGAAGTCAACGGTCTCCACAAGGCGACGGCGCGTCCTGTCGATGTAGGCCATTAGCTCGGGGTCCTTGTGTCCGGTCACCCGGATCTGGGGCATTTCCCTCAGGACGTCGACGAGTTTTGGCCACAGATCATTCAGCACCCACTTGTAATAGAGAAAACCTTTCCAGCTGAAGACGCCTTCTTTATAGTCTTCACCCTCTAACCTCAAAGCTATTCTTAGAGGTTCGAGATGTTCGTTGATTTCAGTCGAAAGTAGGACTTGGACAAGTTTGCTCGAATAGCTCGAACCTTGTCCAGAGGATGCATAGGTCAGGCGGATCAGGTTGTTGATCTCCCCCGCCACAAAATCCTGCATGCGCGCGAGGTCGGCTTCTGAAATCGCAAAGTAGCAGGAGCCTATCGAGACGCCGCGCCGGGCTAGGTGCTCGCGCAGCAGGAAGGGGTCCAGCGAAGGGATCTCATCGATAATGGTGAGGACGCGGATGTCGCGTTCCACATTGGACGAGTCTCCCGCCATTTCGCGGACGATATCGCGCCATCCCCGCTGGCCGACGAAGAAGGATCTTCCGCCCATCCTGAGGTCGGATCGCTCGAAGGGAATGATGATCTTGGTCGAATTTTGGCGCTCATCGTCGAAGACAAACCGCTCATCCATCCGGATACGATGCTTCAGGACGAGGCACTCGTTCAGCAGCGGCGTCGTGAAAAAGGGCTTGTTGAGGTAGTCGGGATTGGCCTTGTGCGAATTGGCTATGGCAACGAGGTTGAGAACACGACTGGTCGACGCTGTTCTCTGGAGGGCCCCGAGATTGCGCACAGAACGGTCTGTGGTCGCCTGCCGCATACCTTTGCCACTCCTGATAACCAGATCCGCTGTCACCCGGTCGGAAACTGACGATTTTTCGTCAATGTTGGGGCCGAGATTCGAGCAAATCCTATCGACTCAGGATCAACCCTCACCCCCCAGACTGTATTCAAAATCCCTAACAATCTCTAACAGTTCATCCGTCGGGACCTTCTCTACGACACCCTGCGGAAACCGGAAGCGCCAATAACTGGCGACGTGCGAGAGGGCACCGATCCGCTCGCCCAGCAGGACGAACATTTCCGGGGTGCGCTTCATGAAGTTCGAGAAGGCCAGGGGTTTGCCATTTCGGGTCAGGTCATTGAAGGCCGCCTCATAGACCCGGATCGCCCCGACAACCTCCTCCAGAACCACATTGACGCGGTCTGCCAGACGTCGACGCGCTGCGTCCAGCATCCTCTCCATCTCCCGATCCCTGAAGCCACTGACCTTCATGGTCAGGATTTCCCGGAGGAAGGGCGCCAACTGCGGCCTGAGGTCGCTCAGCACCCACTGGTAGTAGAGAAACCCCTTCCAGGCGAAGACGCCTTCCTCGAAATCATCGGGATCGAGACGCAGGGCCGACCTTATAGGCTGGATGGACTCCCCCTGCACGGGCGAGAGCAACATTCTGATTATGCGGTTTGACCAACTTGATCCGTCGACCCGGTTCCTGTGGGAGACATCGAGCAGGACCTCGATCTGCTTTCCGACGAAACTGTACATCTGCGCAATGTCGGCTTCGGAAATGTTGAAGTAGCACGTAGAGATATCCACCCCGCGCCGCCGCATCTGCTCCCGGACCAGAAAGGGATCCAGCGAGGGCAATTCGCTCAGGGACTGGAGGACATGGATGTCCCGCTCCGGATTTCGATAGGCGCCGCAGATGTCGTCGACGACATCCCGCCAACCCTTCTGCTCGACCATGAAAGATCGTCCACCGATCTTCAGGTCGGTCCGCTCGAAGGGAAGGATCACCTTTGTCCCGGTAACCCTGTCTTTCGGCAACACTCCGACCTCGTCGGAACGGATGCGGTGTTTCAGGATGAGACTCTCGTTGAGCCGTGGCGAGGTGAAGAACGGTCTTTCGATATAGTCCGTCTCATTCCGGTACAGGGCCGAGACCGACAGAAGGTTCAGGACCCGGGCTGTGGACGCCGACCTTTCAAGCAGGGCGAGGTCGCGGACGGTGCGGTCGACATTGTTGGACTTGCGCATCCCGGACATCAATTCCCCTGACCCTCAAGTGACTAGGGTCCCCGCGGCGGGTTAACAAATTCCCGTCGCTCGCCTGGCGCGGCTCCGGCGGCTTGACCGGATCCTCGTGATTTCGCTTACCAGCTAGCAATTTCTGCGCCACTTTTCCTCACGAAGGCTCTGAGCCCCCGTGATCCCAGCGTAGCCTGGGTCTTTTGTCTGGAAGGATTGGAGGCCTGACCGAGAATCGAACTCGGGTGCACGGATTTGCAGTCCGCTGCGTAACCACTCCGCCATCAGGCCGCGCCGGTCCGCACCGGGCTCGCGGATCGCTAACAGAAGGCGGGTGCGGGGGCAATCAGGGAAGCCGCACTGCATTGCCTTGCCGTTGTGCGTCGCACTATAAGCCCCAAAGCCTCGAAGTGATCCTTATCCTCCCGACTGGAGACATCATGGGCGACACTGCCGAAGCCCGCCTGAATATGGTGGAAAGCCAGGTCCGGACGGCGGACGTGACTGACCTGCGGATACAGGACGCCATGCGCCGGATCCCGCGGGAGTCCTTTCTGCCCGCGGACAGGGCCTTCCTAGCCTATGCCGACGTGGAGCCCGAGTATGCGCCGGGGCGGCGTCTGCTCCGGCCCCGGGATGTCGCCAAGCTCGTGCAACTGGCGGCGCCGGTCGCCGGCGAGTCGGCTCTCGCCATAGCCGCACCCTATGCCGCCGCCCTGTTGGAGGCCTGCGATGTCACGGTGGTCCGTCATGACGGGGATCCGGCTGGCGCGCTTCCGGCGGGTCCCTTCGATATCCTGGTCTGCGAGGGGGCCGTTGTCCGGGCACCGGAGGCCTGGCTGGCCCTGCTTGGGCCGGGTGGCCGGGCGGTGGTGATCGAGCGCAACGGCCCCGCGGGCCGCGCAATCGTCCATGTTCGGACACCCGAAGCGATCGGTCGGCGCACCGGATTTGACTCCGCACCGCCCTATCTGACCGGGTTCGAGCCTCAGGCGGGCTTTGCATTCTAAGTTCGGCGTCTTCGCCGGAAACCGGATCGTAAGATACGGGTGAAAAAAGCTTAAGGTCAGGTCCACTGGCCTCCGGAGGAAACGACGGTCATATAGGCGTGTGTTCCGCGCGTCCGGTTTTTGGGGATTCGAGATGATCATGCGACGTCGCAGCCACTGGCTTGCTGCGGTCTCTCTGGCGGGAATCGCCCTTGCAGCCTCCGCAGCCTCCGCGGAAACCATGGCTGAGGCGATCGCCATGGCCTATGGCTCCAATCCGACTCTCCAGGCCCAGCGTGCCCAACTGCGGGCCCTGGACGAGAACTGGTACCAGGCCCGTTCCGGTTACCGGCCCACCCTGTCCGTATCGGGCCGTGCGAATTGGGCCGAGACGACCATTCCCAGAACCAATCCCCTGGTGGATATCGAGAGCAACTCGGGTTCCGCCATCCTGTCCCTGAACCAGCCGATCTATACGGGCGGGCGTGTGGCCGCGGCCGTGTCGGCCTCGGAAGCCGACATCCTGTCCGGACGCGAATCCCTCCGGCGCACCGAGGCCCAGATCCTGGGCCAGGTCATCCAGTTCTACGTGGATGTCCGCCGTGACCAGGAGGCCCTCCGCATTCGCCAGACGAATGTTGCTGTCCTCCAGCGCCAGCTCGACGAGTCCCGTGCCCGGTTTGAGGTGGGCGAGATTACCCGGACCGACGTCGCTCAGTCCGAGGCCCGGTTCGCGGGGGCCATCGCCTTGCTCAACTCCGCGCAGGCGACCCTCGCCACCTCCCGCGCCAACTACGAGGCGGTCGTCGGTCAGGCCCCCGGCGACCTCGCACCAGAGCCCCCGATTGGCAGCCTTCTGCCCGGCTCCATCGAGCAGGCCTGGGACCTGGCCGAGAACGGCAGCCCGATCATTCGCGGCGCGGAGTACGCCGAGCAGGCGAGCCGGGCCCGGATCGCCGGCGCCCGGGCCGAGCAG
>Ga0209598_10000300_pt1 | contig 39704 bp, 35 predicted proteins | sample M_140807_EF_Meta_FD_187317 | JGI IMG/M metagenome (GOLD analysis project Ga0209598, IMG submission 187317) | Freshwater microbial communities from Lake Montjoie, Canada to study carbon cycling - M_140807_EF_MetaG (SPAdes) (version 2) | ecosystem: Environmental > Aquatic > Freshwater > Lake...
CCATCAAATGGAAATCTGTGATTGCATCCACAAATAAGTTCAACACATGGCAAGCACTTAAGGCAGTGCTGGTAGGACAGGCTTTTTCTTTTTTTACACCAGCAAGGTCTGGCGACTATGTGGGCAGAACTTTATTTTTAGCCCCTGGAACTAAATTGAAAGGCATTACACAAATGGCATGGGCGTCCTATGCGCAAATTTTAATGACGATTTGTTTTGGATGCTTTGCCATATTTTGGAACCTTCCATTTATCCCATGGTTAAAATGGGTTGCACCTTTTGGCGCAAGCATTGCCTTGTTTTTATTTTTTTACAATCAGCCTCTAAAAGGTTGGTTATCCAAAATCAATCTCTTGCAAATTGATGCTGCATTAAAATGGAAACTACTTGGCCTTGCATTTGCGCGCTATTGCATCTTTCTTATGCAGTATAATTGGGCAGCACAAATGCTTTCAATACCAGTGGACTGGATGGATTTGAGCATTGCCATTATGGCTTTATTATTTTTCTTAAGTATGATACCTGCAATTAGTTTGACCGACTTAGTCATACGAGGACAATTGTTTTTATTGTTAATGGCGCCATTTTACCAGAACGACATCATGCTCATTGCATTAACTACCTTAATATGGATTGTCAATTTTTTAATACCATCTATCTTAGGTGCGATTTTATTACTTGGTTTTAGATTAAAGCAATAAATTTATAGTCGATATCCTCCCTCATGTTTTTATACCTCTTTCAAATTTGGATGGCCACTTTATTATCTGTGCTGCCAAAGCAGGCCATAGAGCTATGTAGTCAATCCAATACATCATTTAATACCGGTGAAAAAATTACCTATACTATTTTTTACAATGTGATAGGATTGTATGTGAATGCAGGTGACGCTCAATTTACTATAACGCCAACTAAATGGGAAGGAGAGGCTGCTTTTGCCTTTACTGCCACAGGCCATTCTAATCGCCGTTATGATTGGATTTTCAAAGTAAGAGACAAATATGAATCCATCGTGGATAGCAAAACTTTGTTACCTTATTTTTTTAGTAGAAGTATTAATGAAGGTTCATTCCATCAAAACCAAACACTTACTTTCAATCAAAAGTCCAATGAAGTCACTACCCATAAAGGTGAATCTTTTAAAGCAGCAGATTGTACATTTGATGTCATAAGTGCTATTTATGCCGTAAGGAATTTGGATTTTAGTAATCTACAAGTCAATGAGAAAGTGTACTTAAATTTTTTCCTTGACAATGAATTGTTCCCTTCTTATTTTAAATATTTAGGTAAAGAAATTATTCAAACTAGGTTTGGCAAATTTAAAGCCATTAAGATTGCCCCTTTACTTTTGAAGGGGTCGATGTTTAAAGGTGGAGAGCTCATGACCATATGGGTTACAGACGACGACAACCATATTCCAATTAGAATAGAAACGCCTATTATTGTAGGCAGTATCAAAGTGGATATGAAAAGCTATGAAGGGTTAAGACATCCTTTGAGTGCCATGATAGAATAAGCGTGGTTCCTGATTAAATAGTCATTTATTTTTTACTTGAGGTCAGCTTATTTGATTCACATTAAGCTTTATGTTTTAAGCTGTCTAAGCTAAAGCAATTTTTTGCTCTAATACCTTTTTCAGTCATATGTACATCACAGCATTCATTGACTGAATCATGTTCAAAAAATAAAGTATAGTTTTTGGTGCATGCTTCGTTTAAGAAAATTTCTTTTTCATTGAGTGTAAACAGCGGTTGCATATCATAGCCCATTACAAAAGGGATAGGCAAATGTCCTACAGAGGGCAATAAGTCTGCCATAAACACAATCTGATGTTTCCCATATTGAATTTTAGGCAAGAGCATTCCCTGGGTATGTCCATTGACAACAATGCAGCTGATATTTTCTGCAAAATGGATTTCTTGTAAACTGGTATCGCTTTTAAATGGAGGGAGCTCTATTAATTTTAATTGACCGCTCTCCATTAATGGCAGGATATTTTCTTTTAAAAAGCTTGCTTTTTCTCTTCTGTTCGGATGTATTGCAGTGTCCCAGTGTGGTGCACTTACCCAATAAGTGGCATTAGGTAAAGCCAATTTGAGTGATTCATTTTCATTATTCACTGCGCCGCCAACGTGGTCAAAATGTAAATGGGTTAATAGTACATCTGTAATGTCTTCTGGTTTAAAACCATGCTCTTCCAATGCTTGGGCGATTGTCTTGGTGACACTTGGATGGTAATGGCTAAAGAATTTTGCATCTTGTTTATTGCCCATTCCTGTATCAATTAAAATGGTACGATCTCCTGATAGAATTAACATACATCTTAAGGCCCAGGTACAAAGGTTGTTTTCGTCAGCTGGGTTGGTCTTATTCCAAATTGATTTTGGTACTACACCAAACATAGCACCCCCATCTAATTTAAAATTACCTGTATGGAGACTATAAATTTGCATGCTTATTTTTTAGCGATGTTCTATATAATAAAATTAAACCAATGATAAAAAATATGCATAATCCAAGGACGGCATTTTTTTGAGACCCTGTTAGTTCAATGATAAAACCAAAGCTAAACATACCTATCACAATAGCCACTTTTTCTGTGACATCAAAAAAGCTAAAGAAGGAAGTCGTGTCTTTTGTTTCTGGCATTAGTTTTGCATAAGTACTCCTACTCACGGATTGGATGCCTCCCATCACAAATCCAACCATCGTAGCTAAACAATAAAATTCATTGATACCATTTCTTGGAACAAAATAACCAATAATACAAATGCCGATCCAAAAGGATACCGCGATCATTAAAGTGTTAAAATTACCTATTTTAACCGCCATTTTACTCATGAGCATGGCGCCTGGGATGGCCACCAATTGAATGATTAAAATTGCAATGATCAAGTTGGTCGTAGGAATATTTAATTCACTCTTTCCGTACAATGTGGCCGCTAGCATGACTGTTTGCACCCCCATATTATAAAAGAAGAAAGCACCTAAAAAACGATCCAAAACAGGCATTTTTCTTAATTGCAACCAAACTTTATGGAGTTCCTTATAACCGCCTACAAATAAATTATCTGATTGATCTGTTTTTAAGTTTTTAACGCTATCAGGTAAATTAGAAATGGACCAATGTCCAAAACCAAACCACCAAACACCAGCTAATAAAAAAGAGATTTGAGAAGCTTTGCCTACAGTGATTCCAAATAAGTCTGGTTTTAATACAAAGACAAAACAGATTAATTGTAAGATGACAGCGCCAATATAACCCATCATAAATCCTTTTGCACTCACACGGTCTTGGTCTTCTGGTGCAGCAATTTCTGGCAAATAGGAATTGTAAAATACCAAACTACTCCAAAAGCCAATACAAGCAATGATCATGGAAATTAATCCCAATCCAATATGGGAAGCATCAAAAAAATAAAGACTGCAACATGCCAAACTTCCCAGGGTACAGAAAAATCTAAGAAATTGTTTTTTATTGCCTTTAAAATCTGCAATAGAAGAGAGGAGTGGAGATAAAAGGGCAACTACTATAAATGCAATGGCTAATACATAATTGTACAAAGCAGTATTAATGAATTCAAAAGAACCGATGGTCACTTTGTCAACTAATGTGTTTTCATTGCCGTCACTAGTAACAGCCTCATAAAAGGCAGGGAAAATCGTCGAAGAAATGACAAGACTATAGACGCTGTTGGCCCAATCATACATGGCCCAACTATTGATTACTTTTTTAGAAGCAGTTTGCATATTGTAAGGGGTTTACTCCCAAAATACGAATAATTGCGAATCTATCTTTAAATCCATTAGGCTTTTTGAAGGAAGAGCCAGGTAAGCATGGCTAATCCTAATGCAATTCGGTACCAACCAAATAGAGAGAAGCCTCTTTTTTGGACAAATTGAATAAAGAATTTAACACTAATTAATGCCACAACAAATGCCACTAATCCTCCGATGCATAGATTGATTAAGTTGTCTGTCACAAATACTTCTGGGTGGTCTTGGTACACATCCAATGTGCTTTTTGCTGAAGCTGCAAGCATGGTTGGGACAGCCAAAAAAAATGAAAATTCTGCCGCAGCTTTTTTGCTTAGTTTTTGGCTTAAACCACCAATAATGGTGGCGGCACTTCGGCTAAGTCCAGGAAATACGATGGCCAATACCTGAAAACATCCAACCCAAAATGCTTGTTTAAATTGAATGGGTTCTTGGTTTACAGAAGCGACTTGCTTTTTAAAATAGCGATCTATAAAAATCAAAGCAATACCACCTAGTACCATGACGGTTGCAATCACCCATAAATTATCTAAAACAGCATCAATGTATTTTTTTAGTAAAGCGCCAAAAAGCAATGCTGGCAATACTGCTAAACCTAATTTTAAATAAAAGCGGTAGTCCTTGAAATTGAAGAATTCTTTACGATAGATCACTACAACCGAAAGAATTGCTGCAAATTGTATCACAATTTCATAGAGGTCTACAAAAGGGCTATCCGCAATCCCTAAAAATGGGTTAGCAAATTTCATATGTGCCGTACTCGATATCGGTAAAAATTCGGTGATACCCTCAATGATGGCAATGATAATAGTTTGTATCGTATTCATAGTCTAGATTAAAAAAAGAGCGATGCAGGCATCGCTCTTAATAGGTATAAAGAAGTTTAAGCTTTTTTGAACAAAGCATATATTTCTACAATGAAACCTGCAATAATCAACAATGGTGCAAGCGTGATTCTTCTAAAACTATACACTTCATTTTCATTGAATACATTTGGGTCTGCACTTTTACCACCAGCCATGAGTAGCATGCCTGCAATAATCAAAACGGCGCCAATGATCATCCAAGTGTAATTGGATTTTCCAAATAGGTCTAGAGATCTTTTTGTATTTTTTTCTTTCATAATAAATAGATTAATATAGTTCGTCTAATTTCATTTTTAAATATTTTACTACGCTTAGGTAAGTGCTTAAGACAGAGATGCCAATACCAATGATGATCAACCCGCCAAATAACAATAGGCTATTACCAATACCTTGTAAGGTTTGAAGTTGAGGAAATTGTGCACTGGCCCATTGAATCAATCCAAACAACAAAAAGATAGCAATGAATGCGCTGATTAAGCCATTTAATAAAGCACGGATCACAAGTGGTTTTGAAATAAAGTTTCTTGTTGCGCCAACCATTTGCATAGTCTTAATTAAAAAACGATTGCTAAACATCGCTAAGCGAATGGTATTATCAATACTAATAATTACAATGGCACACAAAATAACAGACATCACTAAAAAGATGAAGCCAATTTTAGTAGCACGCTCGTTTAAATTAGTGACTAAACTTTTAGGATATTGAATATCCGCTACATCTTCTTTGAAAGTACTAGCAATGCTTGCGCTTATTGTAGCTAAACTATCTGGATTCACATAATCTGCTTTAGCAAAAAAATCAATGCTTTCTGGTAATGGATTGACAGCTAAAATTTTTGACCAATCCTCGTTATTTTCCTTATTCCAAATTGCTTTTGCTTTTTCCTTGTCAACATATTCTACATTTTTAGCGTAGGGTGCAGCGGCAATAAAGGCTTGGATTTTACCCACCGTATTTTTATCGGCAGTTCTTAAGTAAACGCTAATTCTGATATCCTCTTTGAAATTGTCTCCAATAGCATGGAGATTTAAGAAAAACCAACCCATGATCCCCATAATGAACAACACAATGGCTACGCCAACAATGCTGTAGATATAGTTTGGTTTGCTTCTCTTTAAAGATCCATTTCCGGATACTGCCATGGCATTAAAATTTTACTTGTTCGCACTGCAAATGTAGGGTTTTGAACGCTAAACACTTACATTTGCAGAGGTCGAATTATGCCCAATTTGTGTTAAAAATAGGAGGTATAGTGGGCTGGCAGATTCAAAACCGAATAATTACAGATTTTTAAGAAAATTTAGCAGATGGAGTATCAATTTAGGACAATCGAAAAAAAATGGCAAACGAGCTGGAAAATTCAGAAAGCATATCAGGTTTCCAATCAAAGCAATAAGCCAAAATGTTATGTCTTAGATATGTTTCCTTATCCTAGTGGTGCAGGCTTGCATGTGGGCCATCCTTTAGGCTATATTGCTTCTGATATTTATAGCAGGTATAAAAGATTAAAAGGATTCAACGTATTACATCCAATGGGATACGATGCTTTTGGATTACCTGCAGAACAATATGCTTTGGAGCATGGGGTGCATCCTTCAAAAAGCACCCACAATAATATTGATAATTTTAGGAGTCAATTAGACAATATTGGATTTTGTTATGATTGGGATAGAGAAGTAAGAACCTGCGATGCTACTTACTATAAATGGACGCAGTGGATTTTCTTGCAATTATTCAATAGTTATTTTGATCGCACATTCAATAAAGCCAATCCAATCAGCGCATTGTTGGCAGCATTTGAAAAGGAAGGCAATTTGCAACATGTTTGTCCAGCGGATCCAAATTTAAATTTTACTGCAGCCACTTGGAATAGTTGGGATGAAAAATCCCAACAAGATGTGCTAATGCAATATCGATTGGCATTTTGCGGCTTTGGTGAAGTGAATTGGTGCGCTGCATTGGGCACTGTCTTAGCCAATGACGAAGTGATTAATGGCTATAGTGAAAGAGGAGGCCATCCCGTAGAAAAAAAGAAATTACGTCAATGGTATTTGCGCATCACGGAATATGCTGATCGATTATTGGCTGGACTAGATACGATTCAGTTTAGTGATGCAATGAAAGAAATGCAATCCAATTGGATAGGTAAAAGTTATGGTGCAGAGATTGATTTTAAAGTTGCGGATCATACTGCAATCGTCACTGTGTACACCACAAGACCTGATACCGTATTTGGGGTAGACTTTTTAGTGGTCGCGCCAGAACATGCTTTGATACAAGAGATTGTACCTGCAACGCATCAAAAAGAAGTAGAAGCCTATATCGCTTATGTAAAAAGCAGAAGCGAAAGAGAGCGTATTGCAGAGAAAAAAATTACTGGCTGTTTTACAGGCGCCTATGTAGTCAATCCATTTAATCAACAACGCATCCCAATTTGGATTTCTGAATACGTACTTGCCGGATATGGAACAGGCGCGATCATGGCGGTACCATGTGGCGATGATCGTGATTTTAAATTTGCGCAACATTTTAAAATTCCAATTACCAATATCATTGGAGATGGGTATGATGGCAGTGCTGCCAATCCAACCAAGGAAGGCATTTTATCCAATAGTGATTTTTTAAATGGGATGATTCAAAAAGACGCCATTGCAGTAGTGAATGAAAAATTAGAAGCAATGGGTATTGGAAAAAAGAAAGTCAATTTCCGTATGCGGGATGCTGCTTTTAGTAGACAGCGTTATTGGGGAGAACCATTTCCAATACAATGGAAAAATGAGATTGCTTATCCTTTATCAGAAAGGGAGTTGCCCTTATTATTACCTACCGTCGAAAATTATGGACCAGGTCCAGACGGAGAAGGGCCACTAGCGAATATCGAAGACTGGAAGGCCAATTATTATGAGACCAATACCATGCCTGGATTTGCAGGGAGTAGTTGGTATTTTTTAAGGTATATGGATCCGCATAATACCACTGCATTTTGTGATCGAAAAGTGAGTGATTATTGGGGTCAGGTAGATTTATATATTGGTGGAACCGAACATGCGGTAGGACATTTGTTATATAGTAGAATGTGGACCAAGGCATTATATGATTTAGGACATATTGGTTTTGACGAACCCTTTAAAAAATTATTGAATCAAGGAATGATTCAAGGAAGTTCTCGTTTTGTATACCGTAAGAGAGGTACGCAGGTTTTTGTTTCTGCTGGATTAGCTAAGACTATGGAAGTAGATCAATTGCACGTAGATGTGAATATTGTAGATGGGATTGTATTGGATACGGAAGCCTTTAAAAAATGGAAGCCCGATTATGCCAATGCCACATTTGAATTAGAAGATGGAAAATACCATTGTGGAGTAGAAGTAGAAAAAATGTCTAAGTCTAAATTCAATACGGTGAATCCAGATGTGCTTGTTGAAAAATATGGGGCAGATACCTTTAGAATGTATGAAATGTTCCTAGGACCAGTGGAACAAAGTAAGCCATGGGATACCAAAGGGATAGAAGGTGTGCACCGTTTCTTGAAAAAATTGTGGAGGTTGTTTTATGATGAAATGAAAGGTCAAATGTGGGTAGACGAAAAAGCAACACCATCAGAATTAAAAGTACTGCATAAGGCCATTAAAAAAATTGAAGAAGATACGGAACGACATAGTTACAATACTGCGGTGAGTGGTTTTATGATTTGTGTGAATGAATTATTTGATTTGGGTTGTCATAAAAAAGAAGTGTTAGCGCAGGTCCTTGTTTTATTGGCACCTTATGCGCCACATATCAGTGAAGAACTTTGGTCCTTAATTGGCAAGCAGGGATTAGTGATTGACGCGCCCTTCCCCATCTTTGAAGCCCAGTATGTTACGGAGACATCTAAGGAGTATCCAGTAAGCATCAATGGAAAAGTTAGGACCAATATCGCGATTGATTTAGATGCAACCGAAGCGCAGGTGCAGGAAATTGTGCTGAATAATGAATTGATTCAAAAATGGATAGAAGAAAAACCAATAAAAAAACTCATATTCGTAAAAGGTAAAATGATTAATGTGGTGATTTAGCATAAAAATAAAATACTATGAAAAAAACAATCTTATTTGCAGTCGTTTTCAGTTTGATCTCTTTTTCAGGGATAGCACAAATGCCTCAAAGTGGTTTACCACGTTTTATACGTTGGGTAGACAATAATCAATTTGTATTGAACACTAAAAGAGGAGATGATGCTGCTCCAAAAAATTATGTGTACAATCTAACTACAAAGCAATATAGCATTGCGCCAGCAGATGTGGTGCCAACTGAAAAAACGGTGTACCTAAAAAAGGGAGATGTATTTTTAAAAGAAAATGGAACAGAGACGCAATTGACTTTTGACGCCCTGGAAGAAAAAAATCCAACTTTATCTCCTGACGGGAATTATGTAGGGTATACTAAGAACAACAATTTATTCACTTTATCCTTGGCCACTAAAAAGGAAGTAGCGATTACCAATGATGGTGCTACAGGTATTTTGAATGGTTATGCTAGCTGGGTATACTTTGAGGAGATATTTGGTCGTCCAACACAATACCGTGCTTTCTGGTGGAGCCCAGACAGTAAGTATATTTCATTTATGCGTTTTGATGAGCGTAAAGTGCCTATGTTCCCTATTTATAATAGTGAAGGACAGCATGGATTTGTAGAAGAAACAAGGTATCCAAAAGCGGGTGATCAAAATCCAACAGTAAAAATTGGATGGACTACACCAGATGGTGGCAGTATTACTTGGGCTGATTTTAATGAAGCAGAGGATCAATATTTTGGGTGGCCTATTTGGAATCCAAATAACAATAGCATGTGGTTAAGCTGGATGGATCGTGGACAAAACAACCTGAAAATTTATGAATTGAATATGACCACAGGTGCAAAAAAGCCTGTGTACACAGAATATCAGAAAACATGGATTGATCTAGAAGATAGAAACGGTGGTAGAATTAATTTTATCCCAAACAACAAAGGATACATCGCGCAGGCGGATGCTAGTGGATGGAATCAATTGTACATGTATGACATGGAAGGTAATTTACAATATCCTATTACCAATGGTAAATTTACCATTTTAGGTATTCGTCAGATTGATGAAAAAAATAAGACCATTTATTTCACTGCAAGAGGCATTGAAAGTAGTGCTAGAATAGATTTATACTCAATTGGATTTGATGGCAAGAATCAAAAAAGATTAACAGTGGGTGATGTGAACAATGCACAGGTTTATTTAGCACCTGATGCAAAAAACTTTGTATCGGTGTATAGCAATATACAAACACCAACAACAATGGCTTTGATCAACGCACAAAAGAAAACTGTAGAAGTGTTAGGCACAGCAACACCATCTAATTTTGATGCGACTAAGTTGGCTAAAACTGAATTGATTCGTATTAAGAGTGCCGATGGTTTATTTGAATTACCAGCCTTGGTGACTTGGCCTAAAAATATGGATCCAAATAAAAAATATCCATTATTAGTGAGTATTTATGGTGGACCAAATGCAGGTACAGTCATGGACAGTTGGTCTTCTAATCCAACAAGAGAGGCATGGGCAGAAGAAGGTTTAATTCAGGTGGCATTTGATCATAGAGCGAGTGGACATTTTGGAAAAGAAGGTGTTAACTATATGTACCGTGACTTGGGTCATTGGGAAATGGAGGATTATATGACGATGGCAAAATGGTTTATCGCCAATGGACAAGCGGATCCTACTAAAATTGCGATGACTGGATTTAGTTATGGTGGCTATATGAGTTCTTATGCATTGACTTATGGTGCATCTGTATTCACACATGCAATGGCCGGAGGAAGTGTAACGGCTTGGGAATTATATGATTCACATTATACAGAACGTTTTATGGATACGCCAGCAGAAAACCCAGAAGGGTATAAGTCTAGTAATGTCTTGACCTATCTTAAAAACTTTAAAGGCGTATTGCAGTTGGTGCATGGTACAATGGATGACAATGTGCATATGCAAAATTCCATTCAATTTTTGAGTGCATTGCAAGAGCAAGGCAAACAAGTTGAATTCATGTTATATCCTGGGGGCCGTCATGGTTGGGGTGGTGCAAAAGGCAAGCATTTTACCGATTTGAAAAATCAATTTATTTACAAACATTTATTGGAAAAGGCGATGCCTGCTTCAAAATAATACAAGCAATGTCAAACCCAAACTTGGATAGGCCTTTTCAAAATGTACCAGCACAGGACAGAGAATTTGAAAATACAATTCGTCCTGCTGTCATGGATGCTTTTGCTGGTCAGCCACAGTTAATTGAAAATATTAGCATTTTTATTAAGGCTGCAAAGTTAAGGGGAGAGGCTTTGGACCATATTTTATTTCATGGTCCTCCAGGTTTAGGTAAAACGACATTAAGCAGGATCGTGGCCAATGAGATGGGCGTGCAGATTAAGGAGACCTCTGGACCTGTCATTGAAAAACCAAGTGATTTGGCTGGCTTATTGACGAGCTTAGAACCCAATGATGTCTTATTTATTGACGAGATCCATCGATTGAGTACCGTGGTAGAAGAGTATTTGTATGCAGCGATGGAAGATTATAAGATTGACATATTAATTGATAGTGGCCCTAATGCAAGATCAGTACAGATTAATTTAAATCCATTTACGTTGGTGGGTGCCACCACCAGAAGTGGATTGTTAACAGCACCGTTGTTATCTCGTTTTGGAATTAAATCAAGATTGGAATATTATCCAGCGACTGTCTTGCAAAAAATTATTGAAAGAAGTGCAGGCATCTTAGAAGTAAAAGTAGATTCAAGTGCAGCAGGCGAGATTGCAAGAAGAAGTAGGGGGACACCAAGAATTGCCAATGGCTTATTAAGAAGGGTAAGGGACTTTGCACAAGTATTGAACGATGGGATTGTTGATTTAGGCATCACGCAACATGCATTGAAAGCATTGAATGTAGATGAGCATGGGTTGGATGAAATGGACAATCGTATTTTACTTGCCATTATAGAAAAATTCAAAGGAGGCCCTGTTGGGATTAGTACTATTGCAACTGCTGTAGGTGAGGAATCGGGCACGATTGAAGAAGTATACGAGCCATTCTTAATTCAAGAGGGGTTCTTACAAAGAACACCTAGGGGCAGGGAAGTCACTTTTAAAGCATACGAGCACCTTGGAAAGCATAAGGGACAAGGCTTTGGAGAGCACCCAGAACTATTTAGATAAGTAAAATATTAATACACGACCAATCTAAATCCATTTCCATGGATATTGACAATTTCAATCGTGTTATCTTCTTTTAAATATTTTCTCAACTTAGCAATATACACATCCATGCTTCTTCCATTAAAATAAGTATCACTCCCCCATATTTTTTTCAATGCTTTTTCTCTGGTCAATAAATCATTCTTATATTCTGCAAGCATTTTCAATAACTCATTTTCTTTAGGTGAAAGCACTTGTGTGTTTTCTTTAATTTTTAATTCTCTCAATTTTGGATTGAAATGATAAGCGCCTAATTCAAATTCAATATGGTCTGTAACCTTATGGTCTTCCTCGTTACGTTTGATAATGGCTTTAATTTTATGCATCAACACATCACTATCAAATGGTTTAGTGATATAATCATCTGCACCAAGTCTGTAGCCTTGAATGATATCTTCTTTTAATGTTTTTGCACTTAAAAAGAACAAAGGCACATCCGGATCTATATCTCTGATATCCTCTGCCAATGAAAATCCATCCACATTTGGCATCATCACATCTAATAAACAAAGGTCAAATTTCTCACGTTGAAAAGCACCAAGACCTAATCTTCCATCTCTTTCAAGTGTAACATCATAATCGTTTAATTCTAAAAAGTTTTTTAAAACTAAACCTAAATTACTATCGTCTTCACATAACAGGATTTTATACTTTTTCTTGTCTTCCATAATTACTTGATTTGTGTAAAGAAACAGATTTTATTTTTTAAACTATAAAATGGGTTTCCAATCTTTTGTTAAAAATATACCTAATGCTTATTAGCTATACAAAGGTCGCATATTCCACAGTTTTGAGGCGATTTTTCACCAAAATATTTTGCAAGAAATATGTTTCTACAAGTGACTAATCTATTTCCTATATAATCTCTCATTGCTTGGATACGGTCTTCGAAAGCTAATTTTCTTGCTTGGTATTCGTCTAAATTAAGGGTCATAAATTCGGCAGATGCCCTATTCCACTTAAATTGTACAATGGGTTGATTGGCTTTTTGCTCCAATGAAATCATGCCATATTGTAGTAATAGTTTTAAATGTCCCTGTACAAATGCAATATCACGTTGTAATAATTTTGCAAGTATGCCTTCATTGATATACTGGGGGCTGTCTAAAATACCACCATAGGTCCTTAATAAGGTTTGCAAAACAAAGCCAGTTTCAGGATATTGTTTTTCAAATAATTGAATGCTAATTCTATTTTCAATGACTTGAACTAATGTGGGTTTGAAAGAACTTGGTGAAAATTTTACATGCCCCTCTTGTTCTATCCACTGGAGTGCATTCCTTGCAATGATTTTATCCCACTTAAATTGCAAACAAAATACCTCAAAGTCAAATAAAAACTGCTCTTGTTCACCCATGCCCACGGGCAACTGTACAAAATCGGCAAGGTCTTGAAACACTTTTTTAATCACTGGGATTGGGGGGATCTTTTTTTCTTGTAACTGATTCCAATAGTCTAAGTCATTTTGCTGGTAGAGTAAAATTGCTTTTGCTGATAATCCATCTCTGCCTGCTCTTCCTGCTTCTTGATAGTATTGCTCGATGCTGCCGGGAATATCAAAGTGGATGACTGCACGCACATTGGTCTTGTTGATCCCCATTCCAAATGCACTCGTAGAAACGATTATCTGAAGATGGTCTTGCATCCAGTCCTCTTGTACTTTTTTTCGTTCTTGCAATTCCATCCCCGCATGGTAACCTTCAACAGAAAATCCATAACTGGTTAACATACTTGCAAGTTGGGCCACATTATTTCTTGTATTGCAATATATGATTACAGATCCTGTGATATCTTTTAGTAAATTCTTTAATACAAATAATTTAACCGTTTCTTTTTTGACTTGATAGCTTAAATTAGGCCTTAAAAATTGGTCTGTAATGATGTTGGCGTCTTCCAAACCCAATTGAACCAACATATCTTTTTGTACCAAGGGAATGGCTGAAGCAGTCATTGCTAAAATAGGAATCTTGGGAAATGTCATTTTCAAAAAGTCCAGCTTTCGATAGCTTGGTCTAAAATCATAGCCCCATTGTGAAATACAATGCGCTTCATCAATGGCAAATAATTGAATGGGTAAGCTGCTTAATAAATTTTGAAAATGTTTCTGTGATAACTTCTCTGGAGAGCAATAAATGAATTGGTATTTTTTTGCTTCAATCTCTTTAAATACTATAGATTCCTCATAAGCACTCAACTGGCTACCTAATAAAACTGCTTTTAAATTTTTGGAAACTAAGTCTTTCACTTGATCTTGCATCAGCGCAATCAAAGGGCTAATCACAATGCAAATACCTCTTTGGTAAATGGTGGGTACTTGAAAGCAGATGGACTTGCCCGCGCCTGTTGGCAATAAGGCAAGTGTGTCTTTGCCAGCTAAGATAGATTCAATCACAGCTAATTGCTGTGGTCTAAAACGATCATAGTTCCAATGCTTTTTTAATATGTCAACTAAGGCTTCCAATCAGTCAATTGATTCTATTAATTTAATTTCTTTTTAAATAACCTTAAAGAATTCAACGCCAAGACCACATCACTAAGTGCCATGATCATGGCACCGTAGGTTGGTCCCCAGGTGCCTAAAAATCCAAATGCGGCCACAGGGATGGCTATGATATTATAAGAGAATGCCCATCCTAAGTTTTCTTTTATGGTTTCGTATGTTTTTCTTCCTAATACTAATGACATTGGCAGGTTCTTTAACCCACTGTTCATTAATACCACTTGTGCACTTTGAATGGCGATATGTGACGCGTTGCTTAATGAGATACCAATGGTGGCTTTTGCTAGTGCAGGTGCATCATTGATGCCATCCCCTACCATAGCAGTTGGTGCAATTTTAATTAAAGCATCGAGTGTTGCTAATTTTTCTGAAGGACTTTGTTCTGCTATAATTTTTTGAATTCCTAATGCTTCACCAACTTGTTTACATTTTGTAGCCCTGTCTCCACTCAATAAGATAGTAGCAATACCTTGACTATGTAATTGATCCACCACTTCTTTTGCTTCTGGTCTAATTTGATCTGCTACATCAATCCATCCAATGAATTGATTGTTCTTTTGGATATAAATATTATGACCATCTTCAATTGTCTTATCTTCTAATGTTTTAAAAGATCCTGCCCAATAGGTATTGCCGTCTTTATCTGTTGCTTGAATCCCCATCCCTTTAACTTCTTCAATTTTTGCCCATGGAATGGCATCTTTCGTTTTCCAGGTTGCTTGAATACAATTCGCAATGGGATGATTGGAATATTTTTCTAAAGAGTAGCTTAGGACTTTAAATGCAGCTTCTGAAGTTTGCTCATTTCCATTTTGTACAATATGAAAACCACTCAACTCAAATTGACCCGTTGTTAAAGTCCCTGTTTTATCAAAAACAACTTGCTTGATATTTTTAAAAGTTTCTAAGCTTTTTGCATTTTTAAATAAGACGCCATTACGGGCACCTCTGCCAAGTCCAACAGCGATGGCTGCTGGCGTTGCCAATCCCATAGCACATGGACATGAAATCACCAAGACTGCGATGGATCTTAACATACTTTCACTGAATCCAATATTGGTAAAAAAGTAATTTCCAATTAAAGTAAGTAGTGCAATTCCAACCACCAAGGGTACAAAGATGGCACTAATTTTATCTGCTAAAATTTGTACAGGGGGTTTTTCGCCTTGTGCAGCTTTGACCATTTTTAAAATGTTAGCTAGTACAGTTTGATCACCAACAGCAGTAACATAAGCTTTGATAGAACCATTTTCGATGGTACTGCCTCCTAATAAGATATCCTTTATGACACGATGTACTGGTATGCTTTCGCCTGTTACAATGGCTTCGTTAACATCTGCTTCCCCTGACAATATTTTACAATCCATAGGCACTGTTTCACCTGAATTGATCAATAAAATATCACCTACTTTTAAGGTATCAGCAGCTACATTAAAAATAATTTCTTTATGATGTTCATCAAAGACAATCATATTAGCCATCACTTTCTGTGCTTTCACTAAATCTTTTAAAGCACGTTGAGTGGAAGCAATGGAGGCATCTTCTAAATAATTTCCAAAAAATACAAAAGTTAAAATCGTGGCGGTGGTTTCATAATAAGCAAACTGTGCACCTTGTCCAATGATGGTTCCATATAAACTATAACCAAAAGAAGCAATCGCACCTATGGAGACCAATACATTCATATTTGGAATACCATGCAATAAACTATTGATGGCACTTTTTCCAAAGTAGTTCATACCTACTATAAATACAGGTAAGGTTAAACCCAATTGCACATAAGGGTTCATTAAGAAATGAATATGCACTCCCGGTATCATATGTAGGATCAATGGAACTGTAAAAATCAAAGAGAAAATCGCACGCTCTTTATTATTGTCCAACCATTTTTTAGGGACTTCATCAGTTGCTTGGCCCCTCACTTTATATCCTAAACCTTGAATCCCTTTTATTAAAGCGGGTTTTTGAGCGGCATCTGCCAATTCAAATTGCACTTCGCCCTCCATGAAGTTCACTTTAGGCTCATGTATCCCCTTGCTACTAAGATATTTATGAATGGATAACGCACAATTGGTGCAGCTCATTCCGTCCACCTTCCATTGAATGTTTTCCATTTTAATGCATTTATGATATAAAGGTACGAAACCATTTTAGGATTGTATTTGAAGCTTTATATTTGCAATATGGACTTAATCTATACCCTTTATGACATCGATGAAATTGCCGCTCAATTGGTGCATCAATACGCATCAAAACCGGTCTGGGTCTTTCAAGCACCCATGGGCGCGGGTAAGACAACCCTGATAGCTGCAATAGGAAGCGCAATGGGTATTCAGCAAGCCATGTCAAGTCCTACATTTTCTATTATGAACGAATATGAGGTGCAAGGGAAATTGATTTACCATATGGATTGGTATCGATTAGAGAATGAGGCAGAGGCAAGACAGGCTGGGGTAGAGGCTGCAATGGAAGAAGCTGATTTGTCTTTGGTGGAATGGCCTGAAAAAGCGCCTAATCTAGTGCCCGAGCATGCAGTGGTGTTCAACATTGAGTTCATCGATCCCGATCATCGCAGAATTTATACCAATCAGTAAAAGGCGTCAATCAAATCGGCTTTTTCCTATTTTAGGATCTCTGGTATTTTTGTATCTTCATGAAAATATTTCTTATGAGTGTCACCAAGCCCCAAATTCATCCTTCATTTTCCTATGAAACACAGGAAGAGGTATTGGATATTCCTCATAGTGCAAAGCCATTGTTGATTGGCATCCCAAAAGAGACTGCATTTCAAGAGAATAGGGTTGGCCTCATTCCAGAAGCGGTTGGGGTCTTGGTAGCCAATGGGCATCGTGTGATGGTGGAATCAGGCGCAGGGAATGGCAGTCGATATACCGATAAAGATTATGCAGAAGCAGGTGCAGAAATAGCTTTTGAAAAAGTAGCAGTGTATCAGTGTCCGATTTTAATTAAGACGGCGCCGCCAGTTGAATCTGATTTACCTTTTTTACAAATGCATCAAACCATTATTTCTCCTTTGCATTTATCTGCAATTAATCAAGAAGTATTGGTGGCGTTGATGGCTAAAAAAATTACTGCTTTATCGATTGAGAATATCAAAGACGAAAATCAAAACTATCCTATCTTAAGAAGCATGAATGAAATAGTGGGTAGCGCGGTGATGTTGATTGCCGGACAATACCTAAGTAATTTTAATTCAGGCAAGGGGGTGTTGTTGGGCGGTATCAGTGGTGTGCCTCCAACTAAAGTAGTGGTGATTGGTGCAGATATCACTGGTGAATTTGCAGTACGCAATGCACTTGCATTGGGTGCAAGCGTCAAAGTGTTTGACAACAATGTTTCTAGACTACAGAGACTACAAAATAATTTAGGTCAGCGTGTTTGGACTTCTGTGATTGAGCCAAAAATATTAGCAAAACAACTTAAAACCTGTGAAGTAGCAATTGGTGCATTGACAAATGAAATTGGCAGAGCCCCCATTGTAGTGACAGAGGAGATGGTAATGAATATGCGTCCAGGTAGTATTATTATTGATGTAGCAGTAGATAGGGGTGGATGTTTTGAAACCACTGAATTGACTAATCATGAAAATCCTATTGTCATCAAGCATGATGTGATTCATTATGGGGTACCCAATATCCCAAGTGGTTTTGCGAGAACAGCAAGCCAAGCAATAAGCAATGTCTTGATGCATTTGATGGTGGAGATTGGAGACCAAGGTGGCTTAGAACAAATCATCTGGCATCAATTACACCTTCGCGAGGGGGTTTATTTATACAAAGGATCGTTGACTGATTTTTATATGAGTCAAAAATGCAATTTAAAATTTACCGATTTGAATTTGTTGATTGCAAGCAGAAGCTAAGACAGTTGCTTATATTTTAAAATCAGAGAGGGAGAGTCGTTGACCACAAAATTGGTATTCTTGAGCGTCATTGCTTGCTACAATGATTAATTTATGCATCGCGTATGCTTGCATTAATTGATGGTAGGTTTGAATCCCTTCTTGGTCTAAATTGCTACATGGTTCATCCAATAATAAAATTGGGGATTGATCAAAAATAGCCAAAGCCAATTTCAATCTTTGTTTCATCCCACTACTAAAATTTCTTATCTGTTTATCGGTAGCCTTACTAAGTCCGATTTTTTCTAAGAGGTCAATCGGCTTTAAGTCAGACTGAATGGATTTGAATTGTTGATGAAAAGCGATTTGTTCTAATGCAGTGAACTCTTCTACCAGTTCTAAATAAGGTGCAGCAATGCTTATATGTTGAAATATTTTTGAGCTATCAATGGATTGACCATTGTTGTCAACCCAATCTACTTGACCTTTTGTAAGTCCAATATAACCTGCAATAATTTGTAAGAGGGTACTCTTGCCTGATCCGTTATTTCCAATCAATGCATATTGTTGTCCGGTGACAAAACTGAAATTAAGATTGGAGAAAATCCATTCTTTATTGAATCTTTTGGATGCAGCTGTAAAGTGAATTTGCATATTAATCTTCTTCTGATGCACCTTTGACAAAACGCTTGATGATGCCTCTTCCGCTATCTCTAATAAAAGTCACAATTTCATCGCGCTCATCTGTAGCAGGTAGTTCTTCCTCAATAAAAGCAAGTGCCTGTGTGGTGTTCATACCCTTATTAAAAATATAGCGGTAGATATCTAAAATATGATTGATCTTTTCTAGATCAAATCCTCTTCTTTTTAATCCAACACTATTCACGCCTCCATAGCTTAATGGATTTCGGACAGCTTTAATATAAGGAGGTACATCTTTACTTACCAAGCTACCTCCAGCGATATAAGCATGTTGTCCAATATGTACAAATTGATGCACCGCACTCACACCAGCGATCCAGGCATAGTCGCCTAATGTTACGTGACCAGCCACTTGAACGCTATTGCTTAAAATACAATGGTTACCAATAACACAGTCATGTGCAATATGACTGTAGGCCATAATTAAACAATGACTTCCAACTTTAGTAATCCAACGATCAGAGGTTCCTCTGTTGATTGTTACAAATTCTCTGATGGTGGTGTGGTCGCCAATTTCTACTGTGGTTTTTTCTCCATTGAATTTTAAATCCTGAGGATCAGCACCTATTACCGCACCAGGGAAGATGCGACAATTTTTCCCTACTTTAGTACCATTCATAATCGTCACATTACTTCCAATCCATGTACCTTCCCCAATAGTCACGTCGCTATGAATGACAGTGAAGGGATCAATTTTTACATTGGATGCAACTTTTGCATTTGGGTCTATATAAGTGAATGGATGTGTCATAGGTATAAATTTATTCTGCTCTTTTTACAACTTGAGCGACAAGTTCTGACTCGGTAGCCACTTTTCCATTTACATAGACCGTACCACGCATTTCGCAAATACCTCTACGAATTGGAGCCATCAATTCTAATTTAAGCAACATGGTATCGCCTGGCTTCACCATTTGTTTAAATTTACAATTATTTATTTTTAAAAAATAAGTATCATAATCTCCTTTAGGCATGGCATTGATACAAAGGATACCACCTGTTTGAGCTAATGCCTCAATTTGTAAAACGCCTGGCATAACTGGATTACCTGGAAAATGTCCAGGGAAAAACCATTCATTGAATGTAACATTCTTAACACCTACAATAGAAGTGTCTGTTAATTCAATAATCTTATCCACCAACAAAAATGGGTGACGATGTGGTAAAGTCTTTTCTATTTGTTCTAAAGTATATACAGGGGTTGCGCTTGGATCATAAACAGGAACATCTTTAATGTTTTTATTTTTTTTGATGTACTGCTTTATTTTTTTAGCAAATTCTACGTTGCTACTATGTCCAGGACGATTGGCGATGATTCTTGCTTTAATTGGATAGCCTATCAATGCTAAGTCACCAATGACATCTAATAATTTATGACGTGCAGGTTCATTAGGAAATCTTAATTCCAAATTATTTAAGTAGCCTTCGCTTTTTACTTCAATTTTATCTCGTTTAAAAACTTTAGCCAATCGAGTCATTTCTTCTTTGGTAACTGGCTTATCAACTACTACAATGGCATTGTTGATATCTCCGCCTTTAATTAAATCGTGGTCTAAAAGCGTTTCTAATTCATGTAAAAAACAAAAAGTTCTACAAGGTGCTATTTCTGATTTAAAATCTTTGATTGTTTTAAGGGCCGCATGTTGTGTGCCTAAAACTGGACTATTAAAATCTATCAGGGTGGTTATTTGATAATCTAATGCAGGTAATGCAACCATCTCTACGCGCTTTTCTTCGTCGTAGTGAAAAATATTTTCATCAATGCTGTACCATGCTTTTGCAGCATCTTGTTCTAATATACCTACTTTTTCAATGGCTTCTATGAATGGGGAAGAGCTACCATCCATGATTGGAATTTCTGGTCCGTTCAATTCAATCAAAAGATTGTCAACACCTAAACCAACTAAAGCGGCAAGAATATGTTCTACCGTACTCACTTTGGCATCCCCCACTTGCAATGTAGTTCCACGACTTGTATCCGTTACTAAATCACAATCAGCTTTGATCATAGGTTGGTTTGGTAAATCTATCCTTTGAAACTGAATACCAAATCCTGGATTAGCAGGTTGCAATGTCATATCTACTAAAACGCCTGTATGTAAACCGGTTCCGCTAATACTGATACTTTGGGCTAGTGTATGTTGCTTATCGGGGTTAAAATGTTGATCCATGTGTAACTAGTTTAGAATAGCTTAGTTAAAAGCTTAATTAAAGCAAAAATACGCCTGATTTAGGCTTTTTGAGACAGTTGTTGTACTAATATTTCGAGTTCTTGGACTCTTTTTTCTAATTCTGGGAGATTTTTGACATAAACCTGGTTTCTTAAGCTTTGTTTCTGCTCCACTGCTGGGTAGCCCGCAAGGGTCATATTTGCAGTTGTAAATGTTTTTGTCACACCTGCTCCTCCTGCAATTTTTATCCCATCTGCGATAGCAAGATGACCAGCTAAACCAGCCTGTCCTCCAATCATGACTTGCTTTCCAATCTTTGTACTTCCACTAACGCCAACTTGAGCGGCGATGACAGTATTGGTTCCTATTTCTGCGTTATGTGCTATCTGAATCTGGTTGTCTAATTTAACCCCTTTTCGAATGATAGTCGATCCAATAGTTGCTCGGTCTATAGTGGTGTTGGCGCCAATTTCAACATCGTCTTCGATCATCACGTTTCCAAGTTGTGGTACTTTTTGAAAACTACCATCTTCTTTAGGAGCAAATCCAAAACCATCACTTCCAATAATGCTTCCACTATGAATGGTCACATGGTTGCCAATGATACAATCTGCATAAATGACCACACCTGGATGGATGGTCACATGGTTACCAATTTTTACATTTTCTCCTATGACTACATTGCTGAATATTTTTACATGTTCACCTAATACAGTCCCTTCATTGATATAGGCAAAAGCTGCAATAAAATGATTTGCACCTAAGCTTGCGGTTGGTGCAATATATGAAGGCGTTTGAATACCCACTAGTTGTTGGGTCTTTAGTTCTTGGTATTTTGTAAGTAGGGTAGCGAATGCAGCGTAGGCATCTGGTACCCTAATTAAAGTCGCATTTATTTTTTGTTTTAATACTTGCTGATCGTTAATGATGATAATCGAAGCGGCTGAAGAATATAAAAATGCTTCATATTTAGGGTTGGCTAAAAAAGAAAGTTGACCAGCAGTGGCTTCCTCTATTTTACCAAAATTCTTTACAGTGACAGATGCATCACCTTCTACTTGACCTTGAATCATGATCGCAATCTGTTGGGCACTGAATTCTATCATGTCTTGCATTATTTATTTGAAATGGGGGTTATTCACTTAATGAACAAATGTAAAATTTTTTAACTGGGGTAGAAAGACTTTCGACAATTAATGCGTTTTGCACCTCTGAAATGGTAGAAATTTCACCTTTTTTTAGCAAAATATGGATATTCTCACTGTCATTCTTGTACAAAGTATTGCTTGTTTCACCTTTAAAACAGAGGAAAGCAGCAGCTTCATCATCTACATTGAACCTTGCTTTTGTAGCTGTTAATGCTTGTTTTAATGCTGCATCTGTGATGGGTTCTGATTGCAACTGACATTTGTAAATTTTTCTATTCAATAATCTACTGCACAATAAAGATAAAATTGGATCCGAATGCGTCTGCCATTTTTTGATGGCGTACATAATATCTGTATCATCTAATTGACAATAGGCTGTTAAATCAATTTGTTCAATGGAGGTAAATTCGTTGGATAAAAAATAATCTAGAATGCCACCAATGACAATGGTACTGTCTTTTGCTTTTGTTAATTGTTTAGCTCTTTGAATTATTTTAACCAACATATTCTCCGCAGCAATGACAGTCTTATGTCGGTATACTTGCCAATACATCAGCCTTCTGGACACTAAAAATTTCTCTACACTATTCACGCCTTTTTCTTCTACTAATAAAATATTGTCCTTTACGTTTAACATTTTTAAAATGCGCTCATGGCCTACTACGCCCTCACTTACACCAGTAAAGAAACTATCCCTAGATAAATAATCTAATCTATCCACATCTAGTTGACCACTTATTAATTGATGTAAAAAGGTTTTAGGATATTGGTTGGTAAAAATTTGAATCGCCATGTTTAATTGACCATTCAATGCAGGGTTTGGATCTGCGTTGAGTTGATTCATAATTAATAAAGAAAGGGCCTCATGGTGCACGCCTTTTAACAATACATTTTCTAATCCATGTGAATAAGGGCCATGGCCAATATCATGCATTAAAATGGCTGCTTTTGCTGCTTGTGCTTCTTCTGCACTAATCTCAATACCCTTGTCTTTAAGTTCATTGATCGCATTGCACATTAATTGATAGGCGCCCAATGAATGGTGTAGTCTGGTATGCACGGCACCAGGATAAACTAGTTGCGCTAAAGCCATTTGCTGTATCCTTCTTAATCTTTGAAAAAAAGGATGGTTGAAAATGGCAAATATCAACGGGTCATTGATTGTTATAAATCCATGTACTGGATCGTTGATCATTTTTCGAGTCAAAAATTCCATAGGCTAAATGTGTTGACAAAGGTACGAAATGTGAATAACTCCTGCGTTTTATTTAAATAGCTACTGTACCAAAAAACTATCTTTGTAACACAGCTGAATGACTGTAAAACCGACTTAAAATAGACCAATTTTATGAAAATCACACAAGGCACTTTAGATAAATTAGAAGATATTTTAGGTGAATCTGATTATGTAGTTCGTTACGAGCGTGGTAATTTCCAGAGCGGCTGGTGTTTACTTGAATTCAAAAAGATTGTGGTTTTAAACAAGTTTTTAAATTTGGAAGCTAGAATCAATACCTTACTTGAATTGATTCCGCAACTCAAGATTGAATTTGATAAGTTGACGCACGATTCTCAAAAATTATATGAGGAAGTGAAGCGTATTGCATTGACTGAAGTATAAATTTAACCCTACCAATTTTGTTACGTATCACCATTCTAGGATCAGGCACCAGCACTGGGGTTCCCCTCATTGGATGTGTATGTCCTGTATGTAATTCAGCAGATCCCAGAGACAATAGATTAAGAACAAGCATTAAAATTGAATCAGATACCACTTGTATCATTATAGATACGACCCCAGATTTTAGGTATCAAATGCTTCGTACTAAAACAACACATATCGATGCAGTGGTATTCACCCATCCTCATAGAGACCATTATGCAGGACTAGATGATATCAGACCTTTTAATTTCTTCTCGGGTAAATCAATGCCAATCTATGCCAATACCATTACGCAGGCAGCCATTCAGCGTGATTTTTATTATGCTTTTGAAGCGGATAAAGATGCAGGTTTGCCAGAGATGCAATTGCACACCATTGATCATCAAACGCCTTTTAAGATTGGGGACATTGAATTGACACCGATTCAAGTCATGCATCGTGAGATGCCTGTACTAGGTTTTAGAATGGGTGACTTTACCTATATCACAGATGCCAATTCTATTTCGGCAGAAGCCATGGAACAAATCAAAGGGTCTAAAGTCCTTATCCTAAATGCACTGCGTCCGGAGTCCCATCCAACCCATTTCACCTTATCCGAAGCGATTGCAATGACGCAGTCTTTGAATATACCTCAAACTTTTTTTACGCATTTTAGCCACCAGATTGGTTTACACGCAATCGTGGAGCCAAGTTTGCCAAAGGGCATTGGGATGGCTTATGACGGGATGGTGATTATAGTATAATTACTCTAATTATATTTTCCAATTATCTTTTCGAAGTATTTATACGTAAATTTTGCATGTTTTAAAAAGATAGGTTTGTTGAAAATCACTATGCAATTTGATTGGAAATCTTATTTCATTTTTACATCAAAAGAGCAAAAAGGAATTATCGTTCTGGGTTGTATTTTATCCTTAAGTTTATTCTTACATTATTTATTACCAACAACGTCTGCCAATCAAGGTCATTTTTCAAATTCCAAAAACAAACCTATAAGGTTTTTCTATTTTGATCCCAATTTGTTGGATAGCTCGCAAGGATTCCAATTGGGATTGTCTAGCAAACAAATGCGCACACTGTATCATTATCGAGCAAAAGGGGGACGGTTTTATAAAAAAGAAGACCTATTAAAATGGTATGGATTATCAGAAACTCAAGCGCAAGGCTTACTTCCTTGGGTTCTGATTAAAGCAATAGACTCGACCAATGACTACAAACAGAATAAGAATCGAAAATGGGAAAAGTATGCACCTGTACAAATTGATATCAATAATTCCAATGCATCGGATTGGATTCAAATCACAGGATTACCAGATTACAAAGTAAAGCGCATTTTAAAGTATCAAAAATGGACAGGGGGTTTTACCAATATAGAAGGGTTGAAGAAAGTATATGGCATTACTGCTTTTGATTTTCAAATGATCTATCCCTATTTAAAGTACCAGTCCAATACCTCTAAAAAAATGGCTTATCAAACCATGCGTTTTGAGGATTGGATGGCACTTGGCATCTTTGATGAAAGGGCTGTTTTTAGGATCTTAAAGCTTCGAAAAGAACAACAGGGTAGGTTGACTTGGTCGGAAATGGTGATACAGTTTGACCTTACTGAAGCAGAAGCAATGGTCTTAAAAAAAAGAACCAATCTGAGTGATTAACTCAGATTGGTTTCAGATTGGTTCAAATGGCTATGCCAAATAATGTATGAAGCTTATTTGTGCTTGAAAATTTGATTTACAGCACCACCTAACATTGGAAATTTTTCTTTTACAAATGCAGCAATGGTCTCGATAGATTGCTTTGCTTGTTCTGGTGTAACTCCTGCTTCTTTTACTAAACGGTCAATTAGTTCTTGCATAAATTTATTTTTAAAGTGATTATTTATTTTTCTTAAGCGACTTTTAAAGCGCTTATTTTACTTTTATCAAACATGTCTTTCGCGTAAGCTAAAGTCACATTAAATGCTTTGGTGTCCGTACCCGGAAGTTCAAACATCGCTTGCGTAAATAAACTCTCGCAGATACTTCTTAATCCTCTTGCACCAAGCTTATATTCCATTGCCTTCGCAGTAATGAAATCAAACACTTCTGGGTCAATTGTAAGCTTGATATCTTCTATGGCAAATAATTGGGTGTATTGCTTAATCAATGCATTCTTTGGTTCTGTTAAGATATTTCTTAATGTCTCAGCATCTAAAGGTTCTAGGTGCGTTACAATCGGAAGTCGACCTAGCATTTCTGGAATTAAACCAAAAGTTTTGATGTCCTGTGCATTCACAAAGCGCAATAAATTTTTACGTTGTAATTCTTGCTCGTCTTTGTTGACACTAAATCCAATGGCATTTGTATTGATTCTTCTTGCAATGATTTTATCAATGCCATCAAATGCGCCACCACAAATAAATAAAATATTCTTAGTGTCTACTTTAATCATTTTTTGATCAGGGTGCTTTCTTCCCCCCTGAGGAGGCACCAATACTTCTGTGCCTTCTAGCATTTTTAATAAACCTTGTTGTACACCTTCTCCACTTACATCTCTTGTGATAGAAGCGTTGTCACTTTTACGTGCAATTTTATCAATCTCATCGATATAAACAATCCCTCTTTGCGCTGCTTCTACATCATAGTCACAGTTTTGCAAAAGACGCGTTAACATGCTCTCTACATCTTCGCCAACATAACCTGCCTCTGTAAATACCGTGGCATCCACAATAGCAAAAGGCACATTTAAAAGCTTGGCTATGGTTTTGGCAAGCAATGTTTTACCTGTACCCGTTTCGCCAATCATAATCACATTGCTCTTTTCTATTTCAACATCATCCTTGATAGTTGTTGGAAGGTTAATGCGTTTAAAGTGATTGTAAACGGCCACGCATAATATTTTCTTAGCTTCATCTTGGCCAATAATGTATTGGTCCATAAACTTTTTAATCGCAACCGGCTTTTGTACCTTGAGTGTACCTGCTTTTCCAGCTTCCTTTTTTTGATGAAACTCTTTGCCTACAATTTCATGAGCATGCTCAATACAGTGCTCACAGATATGACCTTCTTGTCCAGCAATTAGGATTTTTACTTCTTCTCTGCTTCGACCACAAAAAGAACATTGTATATTTTCTGTTTTACTCATTTTCATTTTAAGCAATTTATGAAGGGCTATTGATTATAAGCTCTTCGCAATTTTATCTACGATTCCGTATTCAACCGCCTCTTTGGCATTCATCCAATAATCTCTATCAAAATCAGCCATAATTTGCTCAATAGATTTACCACAATTCTTTGCTAAAATTTGAGCACCTAGTTCTTTTGTCTTTCTAATTTGTTCTGCTTGAATTTCGATGTCTGCACTTGTAGCTTGAAAATAGCCACCTAAACTCGGCTGATGAATCATCACTTCGCCATGTGGAAAAATAGTACGCTTCCCTTTCTCACCCATACTCAATAAGATAGAACCCATACTTGCAGCTAAGCCCATACAAATGGTATGCACAGGACTCTTTATTAAGTTCATTGTATCAAACATCACCATCCCACTAGTCACCACGCCACCTGGACTGTTGATATAAAAATGAATTGGTTCGCCTGGTTTATCTGCATCCAGTAATAAAAGTTTTGTAACAATATCTCTTGCAGACTTATCATCCACTACACCCCATAAATAAATGGATCTTTTTTCAAAAAAGATTTGTTCCATTTTCTTGTTCAAAAAAGAGGGTGCGTTTTCTTCTTTTTTATCTTCTCTATGTTCTTCCTCTTCTTCCATTAAAAAACGATTGGCGGGTATCATATAAACAGTTTAAATTAGGATAATTATTTTTTTAATTTTCTTGGGTTGGTTAACAACACTTCGTCTACCAAACCATATTCCTTGCCTTCGGCGGCTGTCATCCAGAAATCTCTATCACAATCTTTTGCAACCAACTCCACATCCTTATGGGTGTGTGTGGCAATGACTTCGTATAACTCATGTTTTAATTTCTTGATTTCTCTTGCGGTAATTTCAATATCAGATGCTTGTCCTCCAATGGCACCACTTGGTTGGTGTAACATGATTCGACTATGTCTTAATGCGGTTCTTTTACCTTCTACACCAGCACATAATAAAATAGCGCCCATGCTTGCAGCCATGCCCGTACAAATAGTTGCCACATCTGGGCTAATGAATTGCATGGTATCATAAATCCCTAATCCAGCGTAGACGCTACCTCCTGGACTATTGATATACATTTGAATGTCCTTAGTGCGGTCTGTACTTTCAAGAAACAACAACTGCGCTGTAACGATATTGGCTACATAGTCATTGATGCCTTCTCCTAAGAAAATGATTCTATCCATCATTAAACGACTAAACACATCCATGCTTGCTACATTCATTGGTCTTTCTTCAATAATATAGGGTGTCAAATTAGTCACACTATTTTGGTATTGATGTAGACTATTACTTCCGATCCCTCTGTGTTTGATCGCGTATTTTTCGAATTCTTTTCCTATGTTCATAATTGCTTTTTTCAGATTGTAAAGGTAAAACCTATTCTTCTAAGCTATTGCAAAAAGAGTGCCAAATTTAGCCCAAAACAAGATGCAAGCACAAAAGCCCCCGAAACGGGGGCTTTTGCTATGTAAATTGGTCTAATTAGTGCTTGTGGCTATTCAACAAATCTGCAAATTTTTCTGCTGCGATTGGTTCTTCTTTGGCAGTCACTTCTGCTTCTAAAGCGTTGAATAATTTATCTGTGCTAATTCTGTGGTAACTATCTTCTACAAATTTTCTGTCTTGCATCATACGAGCAGCGTAATCTTCTAACCATTGGTCATTGTCACCCAATGCACCTAATTGGCCACCCATATAACTCATCAATTGTAGTTTTGCGAAGCTCTTTAAATCTTCTGCTACCACTTCTACTTTATGATCAGCAATTAATTGTGTACTAATAACAGTCCACTTTAATTGATCTTGGAAAACTGGATATTCTTTTTCTGCTTCTTCTTCTGTTCTTTGTTTGTCTCCACCTTTTTGCAACCAACGCTTTAAAAATGCAACAGGAAAATCCATTTTAGTTTGTTCAATTAAGCTATGATAGATTTGATCATGCACTTGATTTTTTGCTTGTTGAGCATAATACCCTTCAATATCTTGTTGCACTGCAGCCTTGAATTCTGCTTCGTTGGTGATGGCTTGATTCGGGTAGGTCACAGTAAATAAAGTTTCGTCTAAAGGTGCTTTTTCAACTAGGCCAACTTTAGTAATGACTAGTTTAAAATATTTTTCGGCATCGTCTTTAGTTAATGCTAAATCATTTAAAATGATATCTAATTCTTTGTCCTCAAAGGCTTTCATTAATTGAATGACAACGGTATCGTTGTTTTTCTTACCAATGAATTGCTTTCTTTGTTTTTCACTAAAATATTTAATCAGTAAAGAATTATCTTTTTTGATACCCCCTTCAATTTCATTGCCATCTTTATCTGATTCAATGAAAGTTACGTTCAATACATTGTCTTCACTTGTTGAAGTTTCAGGCTCAGTCATGTTACCATTTCTGATTTGCAGACGCTCTACTTCGCTTTGAATCATTTCGTCTGTCACTTGAATTTTGTATCGCTTTACTTTGATGTCTTTTGCTTTAATTTCAAACTTCGGCTTTAATCCAATTTCAAAAGAGAAATCATAATCGGTTGGATTGTTATGGTCCATATTGGCAAATTCAGTGGCCATTGGAAGTGGTTGTGCGAAAATGTCTATCTGCTCCTTAGACATGTATTGGTTCATCTCGTTCTCAACAGACTTTAAAATCACATCGCTGAATATCGCTTGTCCATACATTTTTTTAATCATACCTGCTGGCACCATTCCTTTTCTAAATCCTGGAATATTGGCCGTTTTGGCTTGTTTTTTTAAACTTGTTTCATAAGTAGATAAATAATCTGCTTTTGAAATGGTCACCGTTAATTGGTCATTTAAAGGCGCAATGTTGGTTCTTTTTATGGTTGCCATGGGTCTTGCTTTTACTGCTTAATTGAAAGTTTAAGGGGGGCGAAGGTACAATTTTTGGATTTAAATAAGGCATTATAATAGGAAAAAGGCCCCAATTTGGGGCCTTTTTCTGTGCGGATGGAGGGGGTCGAACCCACACGCCTCGCGGCGCTAGATCCTAAGTCTAGTGCGTCTGCCAATTTCGCCACATCCGCTTAGGGGCTGCAAACTTAAACGATATTTTTTAAAATTGGTCTAAGAACCCGACAATTTCCTCTAAATACACTTGATCAATGCGATCAAAATGTGCTAATTCGGTACTATCTACATCTAAAACGCCTACAATTTGACCATTTTGAAAAACAGGTACCACAATTTCTGATCTGGATGCGCTACTGCATGCAATATGTCCTGGAAATTTTTCAACATCTTCCACAATCAAGGTCATCCCTTTTTCCCAACTTGTTCCGCAAACGCCACGGCCTTTCTTGATTCTGGTGCAAGCCACGGGTCCTTGAAAAGGGGCTAAAACCAATTCATCATTGACTACCCAATAAAAACCGACCCATAACCAATTGAACTGCTCTTTCAGTGCCGCTGCAATATTACCAAGGTTGGCAATTAAATTATCCTCTCCAGTCATCAAGCCTTTGATTTGAGGAATCAAGGATTCGTACTGTGTTTTTTTATCTCCATGTTGGAGTACTAAATCTTCTGCCACTTATTTTATTTTTTAAAGATGGATTGCAAATCTTTTCTTTCGATGCGTGCAACAAATACGATGAATGCAAAAAGTAAGATCGTTGCAAATAAATAATTGAAAGGTTGGTTTGTTGAAACAAGGTGTAACAATAAATTGATACCATACACCATTAATGCAATGATGAAATAAGCAATTAATTTTTTGGTAGCGTAAGGCACAGGATAAACGCGTTGTCCCCATAAATAACTCATAATCATCATCGTGCCATAACAAAAGAAAGTGGCCCAAGCGCTCGCCATATATCCAAAATAAGGTATCGCCAAATAGTTAATGACAATCGTGATGCATGCCCCTAATAAGGTGATCCAGGCGCCTGCCATGGTTTTGTTACTTAGTTTATACCAGATACTTAAGTTATAGTATACGCCTAAAAACATATTTGCAATGAGTAAAATAGGAACCACTTTTAAACCCTCATACATGGCTGGATTTTGAATAAACAATTTCCAAATATCAATGTATAGCATCACAGACAAAAACATCACACATAAACTGATCACAAAAAATTTCATGACTTTAGCATATGTTTTCTGCGCTTGATCTGTTTCGGCTTGTTTGAAGAAAAACGGTTCGGCACCCATGCGGAATGCTTGAATGGAGATGGTAATTAAAATGGCTAATTTATAACATGCGCTATAAACACCCACCATGGCCTTATTGGCATCTGGAGTTGCTCCAGGACCCCACCATCCCAACATGATACGGTCTAAGGTTTCATTGATCATCCCGCCAAATCCTACTAAAATAAGGGGCAATGCAAAAGCCATCATGCTCCACCATAGTTTAAAGTTGAATTTAAAACGGATGGCTCTAATTTCTTTTTGTAACAAGAGCATTACAAAAACATTTTGCACAATACCCGCTATTAAAATATAGCCTACTTCCCAATTTGGTTGATATAATTTTTGTAAAAAACTAGTTGGATGCGTACCTACATAATTTGGTAAAAGACTAATGAAGCTATAGGTGGCAAGAATATTGATTAAGATGCCAACAATTTTGATGAAGGCAAATTTCTTGGGACGTTCTTGCAATCTTAGTCTTGAAAATGGAATGGTAGTCAAGGCATCTAGCGCAACGATCCAAGCTAGTAAGCTAATGTATTCGGGGTGGGTAGTAATTTGTAAAAGTTCAGCCAATGGAAGCTTCCATGTGAACAAGCCAATCAATACTAGTAAAGTAACAAATAGCATGGAAAAGCTACTGGTATGATAAATCTCCTCCTCATTTTCTTTGGTCCCAAACTTAAAATAGGCGGTCTCCATCCCGTGGGTCACAAGGACATTCAAAAAGGGAATAAAAGCATAGACAATCGAATTCTCCCCATAAGCAATATCTGAAAGCTTCCAGGTTAAATAGGGGGTAAGCAAATAGCTAATAAACCTTGCGGCTATTGAACTAAGTCCGTACCATGCGGTTTGACTGACTAATTTTTTAATACTACTCAAGGTGTTGAAATTACAGCTAAATTAGTGAAAATAGTTTTGTTTATCTTCACGTTGTAAATAGCATCCTTATGAGAGTTGTAATACAGAGAGTATCGGAGGCCAGTGTCAAAGTAGATGGAGCGATTGTTGGGGCCATTCAAGCAGGCTTAATGGTCTTATTGGGCATTCAAAATGAGGATACATTAGAGGATATTCAATGGATTTCTAATAAGCTGGTGCAGATGCGCATTTTTGATGATGCAGAAGGGGTGATGAACCATAGCGTGCAAGAAATGGGTGGATCCATCTTATTGATTAGTCAATTCACATTGTATGCAGCCACTAAAAAAGGGAATCGACCTTCTTATATTGCAGCTGCAAAACCCGAGATAGCGATTCCAATTTATGAGCAGATGATCCTTCAATTGACGAAGGATCTTGGTAAGCCAATTGCTACTGGACAGTTTGGGGCAGATATGAAAGTCGCACTTATCAACGATGGCCCAGTCACTATTTTAATGGATTCAAAAAACAGAGATTAAATATGTCCAATCAAATTACAATTCAAGCAGCACAAGATCAGGTGGATCAATGGATCAAGACCATTGGGGTGAACTATTTTAGTGAGTTAACCAATTTGGGTGTCTTGATGGAAGAAGTGGGGGAATTATCTAGGTTGATGGTGCGCAAATATGGGGATCAATCTTTTAAAAATCAAGAGGCAAGTGCCGACCTGGGGGATGAGATGGCGGATGTACTTTTTGTGCTCATTTGCTTAGCCAATCAAACGGGTGTTGATTTGACTGCAGCATTGGAGAAAAATATCCAAAAGAAAACCATTCGAGACAAAGAAAGGCACCAAAATAATGAAAAATTACAACCATAATCTTTTCTCGACCTATATTTGCAAACTATGAGTAAGACAGTTACAGATAATACATTACAAGCAATCATTTCGCACGCCAAAGAATACGGATTCGTGTTTCCTAGTAGTGAAATCTATGATGGATTAAGTGCAGTGTATGATTACGGTCCTTATGGTGCACAATTAAAAAAGAATATTCGCGATGATTGGTGGAAGAGCATGACGCAGATGAATGAAAATATTGTGGGTATTGATGCTGCTATTTTTATGCATCCAACTACTTGGAAGGCGAGTGGGCATGTGGATAGTTTTAGTGACCCATTGATTGACAATAAGGACAGTAAAAAAAGATACCGTGTTGATCACTTGATCGAAGCACACGCAGATAAGTTGATGGAAGAAGCTGCAAAGTCTAATGATGGAGCTGCATTGGTTGATCGAGCAAAGCAACTTATTGCGGATATGGAAGTCCTATTAGCGAATGATGATTTTGATGGCTTAGGCACATTGATTCAAACAAATAAAATACAGTGTAGTGTAAGTGGAACAAGTAACTGGACTGAGATTCGTCAATTTAATTTAATGTTCTCTACAGAATTAGGTTCAGTAGCAGAAGATGCCAATACCATTTATTTAAGACCAGAAACTGCACAAGGTATTTTTGTTAATTTCTTGAATGTGCAAAAAACGGCAAGGATGAAGATTCCTTTTGGGATTGCACAAACTGGTAAGGCCTTTAGAAATGAAATTGTGGCGCGTCAGTTTATATTTAGAATGCGTGAGTTTGAGCAAATGGAAATGCAGTTTTTTGTAAAGCCAGGTACTCAAAAAGAGTGGTATGAGCATTGGAAGAACGAGCGTATGAATTGGCATTTAAGTTTGGGTATTGCAGCAGAAAAATACCGTTTTCATGACCATATTAAATTAGCCCATTACGCAGATGCCGCTTTAGATATTGAATATGAATTTCCATTTGGATTTAAAGAAGTAGAAGGGATTCACTCAAGAACGGATTATGATTTAACACGTCATCAAGAATTCAGTAAAAAGAAATTACAATATTTTGATACAGAAATCAATCAGCATTATGTGCCTTATGTGATTGAAACTTCGATAGGTTTAGATAGAATGTTTTTATTACTTCTATCTAATGCATATGAAGAAGAAACCATTCATAAAGAAGATGGTACGACAGACTCAAGAGTTGTTTTGCATTTGCCTACAAAATTGGCGCCATTGAAATTAGCCATATTACCATTGACAAAAAAAGATGGCTTACCTGAATTGGCTAAAGCTTTAATGGACGAATGCAAGCCTTCATTCCATTGTTTTTATGAAGAAAAAGATGCGATTGGAAAACGTTACAGAAGACAGGATGCAATCGGAACGCCATTCTGCGTGACCATCGATCATCAAACAAAAGAAGACAATACGGTCACCATTCGTTATAGAGATAGCATGCAACAAGAAAGAATTCCAATGAGCGAAGTCAAAGCCCTAGTTCTAAAAAATATTGCTTAATCAATCATAATTTTTAAAAAGCGCCCAGATGCATTGCACTTGGGCGTTTTTTTATCCGTACAATTCAAAATGAATCTGCGTTTTTGGGATGCCTAAATCGGCTAATGTGGTTCTTGCTTCATCCACCATATTTTTCCAACCACAGATGTAAAAATGCGCATCTTTACTAGCACCTGATGCTAATAATTTTTTATACGTGGCATGTACATAACCCAGTTGTGCCCCTTCTCGGATTTCAGTTTCTCTTGAAAAGCTAGGATGATAAAAAAACTGAGGTTCTACTGCTGCTAATGCTTTGAATGCCTCACCGTATAAAGCATCTGTATATTGTCTGCATCCAAATAGTAAATGTATGTTCTGGTGCGGTGTTTTCTTTTGATGCATATCTATTATCATTGATCTAAATGGTGCTACGCCTGTGCCTGTGCAGATAAAATAAAGATCTGTGGTGATTGGTTTTGGCAAAATAAAAACACCTTGTGGGCCTCTCATTAAAAGGGTCGTGCCAACAGCCACTTCGTTGAATAAGTAAGTGGTACCTAAGCCTCCTTCTAAATGTACAATGACTAATTCAAATTCGCTGTTATTTCCTGGTGCAGAAGCAATGGAATAACTTCTCCATCGCTTATTTTTTTGCTCGTGGATAGGCAGGTCTAATGTTACAAACTGTCCCGGAGTAAAGTCAAATAGTTGACCACTTGTCAAGGCCATAAAGAAGCGCTTTGTGGTAGGCGTTTCTTGTACAATTTTGGTAACGACCGCATCCTGCCATGGCTGTAACATAATGAATTAATTATTGGTAACGAATACGCTTTGAACGTATACTTTATTATTCGCAAATACCTTTACATAATATATACCAGTAGTCAAAGTTGAAATTTGAACTGGTTGAGCTGTAATCTGGTTGTTTAATTTGTCTTTCTGAAATACAGTTTGCCCACTGCTATTCATGATACTTAATCCAATCGCATTGGTCTTTACATTGTTAAATTGAATATAGAATTGATTGCCTTTAATAATATTTTCAATATAATCTGTTGAAACAATTTTTAATCCAATCTCTTTAGTAGGTGCTTGCGGGATATCAGTGATGAGCACCAATTTATTATCGGAATAATTGGTACAAGTACCAATAGTGGTACTAACTTTATACATGGCATTTTTAGTCACTTTTATTCCGCTTTTTATGGCACCTGTGATGGCTTCGTCATTGATGAACCATTGATAACTATCTGCCGCCATGGTATTTAAACTATCAATACCTATTTGTGAAATGACTGGTTTAGCAGCAAAAATGACTGGAATTTTACTCAATGCTTTTTCATGTTCAGGGGTGCTAATTTGCATATTGTAGAAGAAATAATAAAACTTCTCAAAATTAGCACCTGCCCAGTTGCCAGTAATAGTTGCAAGTACGGTTGGACCAAATGGGTGATTGTTGGTGGTGATATTATTATTTCTAAAAATAGTGGCACTATCTAAGCAACGTGCAATCAAAATATAGTTTCCAGCTTGGCTTAAGTTCATATTGATGGCATAGATCCTTCCTGTATCTCCTTGTACAAAAGGCGTTGGGGTGCCAGAACCAAGACTACCTGTTGCTTGAGTAGGACTAGGACTACTTGCACCAACATGTAAAATAGTTTTTTGAGTTTGTGAAGGGAAATAGGAATAGGTGGAATCTGTAAAGGTGCTAAGGGACCTTAATTCAAGTTCAATTTTTCCTGCATATCCTGTATATAATTTTGTGGTTTCTAAACTTAATGGTCCTGTCGTATTGAATCTAATGAATTCTCCATAGCTGCTACCCCAATTATTATATCCGCCTGAACTGCTTAAAGTGGTATTGTCTTTAGGTCCAATGAATCCATTCCAACCTTTACCAATATATACATTTTCTGCAGTGGTAGAAGTTCTAATGACAGACCCTTTGGCAATAGGTCTGCTTATATCATTGTTCTTATCATACCATAGGTATTGATCATCGCCTTTAGGGTTAGTGACTAGTAATTGAACATTTCCATTACAACCTGTTGCCGAACCGGTAATGGCTGGACTTGGGCTAGCACTGATAATGTTAGCTGTCATTGAATTGTTGCCTGGTTGCTGGTCATTTGTAAGACTTGCATTGGCAGTGATCGTATAATTCTGACTTAATTCAATTGACATAGGCGTTTGGAAAGTGTAGGACATAATTTCTGATCCATACAATCTACCAGTAAATATTTCTTTTAGATTTAAAATGGTGGTATTGCCTTTTTTGACTTCTAAGCTAAGTGGAATATTGGTCAATTTATTTGTTCCATTATTTGCTACTTTAACCGTTACGTATTGCATCGATTTTTCTGAAACACCACCAACTGGATTGGTGATTTCCATCAACTGTATATCATTAGATGGATTCACCACTTTTAAGGTATAATCCTGGGTTTCTCCAGCAGTATAATTTCCACATGCAATGACGGTTGATGCAGTAGCTGCTTCAGTTACCACCACACGAAGCTTGGTGAATTGGTTGACAATCAAATTGCCAATTAAATCAATATTTGCACTATAGTCTCCATTGGTTATAGCGGCACTTGTATGAACCAATTCATTGGTGTCAAATACGCCATTGTTATTGTAATCAATAAAAACTTTGACAAATCGATTGTTATTGGACGCATCGGCACTGCTTAATTTCATAAATAATGAAATGGTACCATTGGATTCACCATTGACAAATAATGCGGTATTGTCAACATAATTGTCAGCAGTTGTTTTTGAGAATTTAATATTGTTTAATTGAATGCTATCAATCTTGGTTCCAGCAGTACTTGTTGCTGCTGAAGGACAATAGGCGGTACCTCCTGCGCCACTGATCATTAAAGAATAATTTTGTTGTCCTCTTTCAAGTGTCCCTTTATGTTTTACGGTGACTGTGTAATTGGTCCCCACCAAACTAGTATCTACTTCTACTTTTTCAACATTATCAATACTATTGACCCCTTTAAATGCCTGATTGTCCGGACTGCTTGGACTTAAATTCCAGGTATAGAATGTTTTATTACCCTGGGTAATCACCAAGTCTAAATCATTGATTAGTTCTGGACTTACATCATTTAATAATTCACTTGCGCTTCCTTTAATATCTGTCCACACTATTGTTGCTTTCACAGGTCTTGTTCCAGAAGCAGTGAATGTATAGGATTTAGATTCTCCGTTGAGTAAAATATTCTCATACACAAAATGAGGGCTACCTGCACTGTTGTTATTGGTGAATGCAGTATTTAAAACTTGAGCAGCTTCGGCAATATTCAGTAATCCCCAGCCATATTTATAATCTGGCCCAGGGTACAATCCTGTTTCATTCGCCGTGTGAATTGCAAGCCCTTTTACAGTAGCTGATTTTAAAATTCTTGGTGCACCATTGACTGTAAAACGATGACTCAATTCTTGCAATAGCAATAAACTACCAGCTGCACCGGGTGATGCCATTGAAGTGCCGCTTAGATATCCATAACTAGAATCATTTGTTGCAATAGGAGCATAAACTGAAACACCTTGAGCTGTAATGTCTGGTTTGATTCTGCCATCATCGGTTGGTCCCCATGAGCTAAAATTACTGATTACCACATCTTCTTTTTTACTGTATTCAGATGGTATGCCATATACTGCACCAACAGTGAGTACATTTTTTGCGTTCTTATCTGTGGAGATGCTTCCAAAAGCATCATTACTACTAATGTCAGCAGGTCGAGCACCTGCATTGATCATTCTACCTGTTTCATTTCTTCTCCAGTAGGTTTGTCCAACTGCAGGGCCAATGCTTGTTCTATTATTACCTGCCGCAAACACAATTAAATAGTTTGGGGCATTATAAGCAATTGAATCTTGAACTTGTGCATCATAATCATACAATCCAAATCGGTAATCTTCTTTTTCATTGACTCTACCATTGAATTCCCATCGAGCTGAATCACTATTGTAATTCCATCCAGTTACGGTTCCATAGGAATGGTTTGAAATCAATAAACCATTTGCAGCGGCTGCAGACATTTCTGATAAGTCGCTGTTCCAATCGTAATCAAGAATCCCTTTTACATTATAAGCCATCCCTTTAGCAAGTGGATTTAATCCTTTACTCATCACAATGCCGGCCACATGCGAACTATGCGTTATCACTTCTTTCGCATTGTCTTTTTGTGTAATTCTACCAGTGAATTCTTTATGGGTTAACAAAGGACTTCCTTCGTCCCAAACGCCCAATTTATTGGTCATGTTATCATCCGATCCACTTAAGTTTAAATTGGATGCTGCGCCTGGCCATACTTTATTAGCGTTAATGGTGATTGCTTGAACTGGATCTGCAAAACCAATATAATATTTAGGCCATCCTTTTTCATCAACACCAATTAATTTAGCATTGTTTTGATTTTGAGAAGCATACTGTATAGGCCATCCTTTTTCTTTCGCCGCAAGAACTGCTTTTGAAAATTTATCGCGTGCCTCCAAAGCGAGTTCTTTGGAAGTCTGCATTAATACTTCTTTTTTTGTTGATTCCTGTGCATGTAAAATCGTCGCTGTGAATACAAAAATAAGGGGGATTAATTGGCGTATTTTCATAAATATAAATTTAATTCAAATCTTTGTAATTCAATCAAGTTGAAGCTTAAAAATGTAACTTTAAACAAACGGTATCCATGCGCAACCATCCATTCAAATATAGCCTCTTAGTTTGTTTAGTCCCTATGCTCATGGGCTTTTGTATCCTTCCACAGGGGATTAGCGGCCATATTTTGTTGGAAAACAATACAGCCATGCCATTGAAAGGTAGTGCTAAGCAGAAGGGGCGACCAATTGCGACCATGGTCTATATTTATGAAGCTGCCAATGTCAATCAGCTGATTGGTCTAGAAGGTAATTATGCAAAAGGGATAGAGGCTAAATTAATTAAGCAGGTGCGGTCAAATAATGCCGGGAAATTCAAGCTTAGACTAGCTCCTGGAAAATATAGCATTGTACTGGGCTATCAAGAGGGGGTCTATATTCCCTATTTTTCTGGTAATTCGGGCGTTGCTTTTATTGAAGTATCCAAGCATCAATTCCAAGAAATTGACCTTTTGATCATCGCATCGTCCATTAATTGATTGTATCTTTGCGGACTGAACTATGAACGAGCAATCATTGTTTGATCGGTATGATGCATCCCCCCTACTAAAAAAGATAGTA